>Ga0335081_10000033_pt1 | contig 248812 bp, 237 predicted proteins | sample Lox_Sample_35_FD_206713 | JGI IMG/M metagenome (GOLD analysis project Ga0335081, IMG submission 206713) | Soil microbial communities from Loxahatchee National Wildlife Refuge, Florida, United States - Lox_Sample_3.5 | ecosystem: Environmental > Terrestrial > Soil > Wetlands | place: USA...
CATCGACCTCATTACCGCCGACGCGCTCGATTCGCGCCGCATAACCTGCAGGCTCATCACCGACGGCAGGATGGTGACCGCATAGGAGCGCACCAGCCAATCGATCTCCTTCAAATCCTTGCCGGTCGGGTCCTGCGTCACCAAGAGTTGCGGCGGCAAACTGGTGAAGGCCCCATTGGTCACGACCGACAGCCGTTTCTTAACCGCGAGTTGACTGGCGAGCGCGCCGAACGTCGATTGATAAATCTTGTGAGCCAGGGCTGCATCGAAGGGCTTAGGAACGGGAGACGTCAGCGACTCACGCAAAGTGCTGACCTGGGCCGCGAGGTCTCGTGCCGTGATGTTCAACTCTTGCCAATCCGCACCATCTCGGGTGATGACCCAGACATAGCTCTTCACACCGAAGTCAAAAACAATCAGGGCTTCATCGTCGGCGAGAAGTTTTTGCGTATCCTCGACTGACAGCGGCTTGGGTTTTGCCAAGGCGACGTAGTCGGGGAAGCGCTCATTAAACACTGCTTCTAGCTGCCCGCGCGCCGCCTTGATCGCCTCGATGCGTTTGCGTATGCGATCCTCTGCGTCTGCATCGCGCTCCTCAGCAGGCTTTGAGAGTGCGGCGATAAGAGTGTTATCCAGTTGCTCCGTTTCTACCGTGAGGTCCTGCTCCTGGCGCACAAGGTTGGCGAGTTCCATGTCCGGACCTGCAGCGAAGCGGGCTGCCAGCTTGGACACCGCCGCGCCTGCAGCCGAGGACGAGGCGCGCTGCACCACCTCGTAGCTTTCGATCAGCGCCTGCGAGGCATCGATCAGGTTCTCGGCGCGTGCCTGCATCAGGACGGAAAAGGCCGGGTATTTCGGTGCCCGGCTTTCCTTGATGAGCCGTCGCACAATCGGCAAGGCTTCGGCATATCGACCCTGGCTGCGGTAGAGCCCTGCCAGATTGTTGAGCGCATCCGCAACAGCAGGATGCTCGGGACCAAGTGCTTTCTCTTCCATCGCCAGCGCGCGTTTGAGAAGCGGCTCGGCGTCGGCGTAGCGCCCCTGCTTGTCGAAGAGTACAGCCAGGCGTCCGAGCAATAGCGCGAGGTTGGTATGCTCCGAACCGAGCGCTCTCTCATAGATCGCGAGCGCGCGTTCGAGGAGCGGCGCGGCGTCGGCATAGCGCCGTTGATCGTAGTAGAGGTCAGCCAACTTCGTCAGCGATGACGCGACATCGGGATGCTCGGGCCCGAACGCTTTCTCTCTGATCGCCAACACCTGCTGCGCGAGCGGGATCGCTTCTGCATATTTCCCAGCTTGAAAAAGCGCCCCGATTTGTTTGTCCAGGGCCGCCGCTTCGGCCTCCGCTTGCGATCGCTGGACGGATGACAGGTCCCGCGCCAACGCCGCCACCTCGGGATGATTGGGACCCAACAGTTTTTCTCGGATCGCAAGCGCGCGCTTGATCAGCGGCTCGGCCTCGGCGTAGCGATGCTGACCGCCATAAAGCTTGCCCAAGTTGGTCAGGATCACCGCAACATCGGGATGGTCGGGACCGAGCGCTTTTTCGTCGATCGCCAGCGCGCGTGTGTACAGCGATTCGGCCTCGGCGTAACGGCGCTGCTTGTCACAGAGTTGAGCCAGATTGAGCAGCGATTGCGCAACCTCGAGATGATCGGGACCGAGCGTTTTCTCGCGGATCGCGAGCGCGCGGTGATAAAGCGGCTCGGCGTCGGCATAGCGGCCCTGCTTGTCATAGAGTTCGGCCAGGCCGTTCAGCGTCGTCGCGACATCGGGATGCTCGGGGCCGAGCGTCTTCTCCCGCATCGCCAGCGCACGCTGATAGAGCGTCTCGGCCTCGGCAATGCGCGCCTGGCGATTATAAAGTTCAGCCAGATCGTTCAGTGTCGCAGCAACATCGGGATGCTCGGGACCGAGTCCCTTCTCCCGCATCGCCAGCGCGTGCTGATAAAGCGGCTCGGCCTCGGCATAGCGGCCCAGGTCGCGGTAGAACCCAGCCAAGTTGCTCAGCGCCGCCGCGACCCGGCGATGCTCGGGACCGTAAACATTCTCATAGAGCGCAATCGCCCGCCGGAAAAGCGGCTCGGCTTCGGCGGCACGGCCTTGGGCGACATAGAATTCAGCCAGGTCGGTGACTGATTGCGCCAAGTCGGGGTAATTGGGACCGAGCGCCTGCTCGCGGATGGCGAGCGCACGGCGGTATAGTTCCTCGGTCTCGGCGTAGCGTTTCTGCTCGCGCGCGATCTCGGCCAGATGCGTCACCGTGAACGCGACGAAAGGATGAGCGGAACCGTAAATCCGCTCGCGGATCTTCAGCGCGCGCCGATAGAGCGGTTCGGCGTCGGCATAGCGACCCTGTTTGACGTAGAGCCGCGCCAGACGATTCAGCGCGCTCGCGACTTGCGGATCATCGGGACCGAGCGTCTTCTCGCGGATCGCCAGCGCCTTTTCCGCGAGCGGTATCGCATCGGCATAGTTCTGTGCTTTGTAAAGTTCTTCCGCCTGGCGGGTCAGCGCCGTCGCTTCATCGACCTGCGCCAGCGACGGCACGGCCGACAAAAAATTCAGCGCCAGTACGGCCGCGATGACCAGACAAGTGCGTCTGATGAAACTCATCGAACACTATACGCGGTTGTTACAATCGCCCCCAGGCGGCCGCCCTGACAACAAGCATGACCCGTCTTGGCACAGCCGACAAGCGGATTTGCCTTAATCTCGGTCGTTTGGCCTGCCGGTGTGGCTTCGTCCGCAAAGCGCCACAATCGCGGTCCCAACTACCGCCGCGAGGGTGGCAATGCGGGCTGGGATTTTCATCGTTGCGGCGATGGCGTGTGCGTGGAGCGGCGCGCAGCCAGCGGCCGCGCAACCCCTCGAACCCGAAGCGCGCGTCTGGAAAACCACCGGCACCCGCGGCTTCGACTGGTTCTTCGCCAATGTTAAACGCCCCGATGGCCCCTGCTCGGGCGAAATCGTGGTCGCGACCTGGTATGCCTCCGGCAGCCATACCGCGAGCGGGCAAGCCTTCGATCCCAATGGCCACACCGCCGCACATCGGACACTGCCATTCGGAACAAAGCTGACGGTGACCAATCCGCACAATAGCCAGTCCGTCGTCGTCACGATCAACGACCGCGGTCCCTTCACCAAGGGCGTGACATTGGATCTCGCGCTCGGCGCCGCCCGCGCCATCGGCATGACCCAGACTCAATGGGTATGCATCTCGGGCGGGAATCAAGCAGCTGTTCGTCAGTAGTCCACGCGCACGAGATAAAGCCCGTCAGGTGGCGCGACAGGACCACAAGCCTTGCGATCGCGCGCCGCCAGCGCGCGGGCAAGATCGTCGGCGCGCCATTTCCCCTCCCCCACCAGGACCAGCGACCCGACCATCGAGCGCACCTGATGATGCAGGAACGAACGCGCCGCTGCAGTGACCCGAATGCCGTCGCTGCCGCGTTCGACATCGAGCTGGTCGAGCGTTTTCACCGGCGATTTGGCCTGGCAATCGGCCGCACGGAAGGTGGTGAAATCATGCTGGCCAACGAGGCATTGCGCGGCCGCATGCATGGCGGACACATCGAGCGCACGCGGATAACGCCACACCCGATGGCGATCGAGCGCAAGGTCGGCGCGGCGGCAGACGATCCGGTAAAGATAATGCCGCTTGGTCGCGGAATAACGCGCGTCGAATGTCTGCGGCGCTCTTTCGGCCGCGATCACGGCGATCGGATGCGGCCGCAAATGCGCATTGAGCGCATCGCACACCGTTTCCGGCTCGCGCTCGCTCGTAAGATCGAAATGGGCGACCTGCCCAAGCGCGTGCACGCCCGCGTCGGTGCGGCCGGCGCCCTGCACGGCAACTTTCTCCCCGGTAAAAGCCGAAATCGCCGCGATGATGAGTCCCTGCACCGAGGGGCCATTGTCCTGAATCTGCCAGCCGACGAACGGCGTGCCGTCATATTCGATGGTGATTTTATAGCGCGGCACGTTTGATCCATCTCAAAGGGCAGGAAGAGAGCAGCCTTTAGATTTTATCGGAACCCGGGAGGTCAGCGTCATGAAGCAGCAGTTCAAACGTCAGATCGTCGAACTTCTCGATGCGCATAGAATTATGACGATTGCAACCAACCGGGCCGATGGTTGGCCCCAGGCCACCATTGTGGGATACGCCAATGACGGCTTGATCATCTACTGCCTCGTGGCGCGCGACAGCCAGAAATTCGCCAATATTTCTCGAGACCCGCGGATCTCGATCGCGATCGCCAACGATTACCCTCAGCCGCTGCAGATCAGGGGGCTATCGCTTGCCGGTCGCGTGGTCGAAGTCACCGATCAAGGCGAGATCGATCACGTCGCCGGGATTCTCCTGCGCCGGTATCCCGAATATAAGGTCATGCCGCGCCCGGACCCGGCCGTCGTGCCGATGTTGCGAATCACGCCGGAGATCGTCTCGATCCTCGACTACTCCAAGGGCTTTGGCCACACCGACCTCGTGCGGGTTTCGGAGAACGACCTTGCCGAGTACATCGAATCCCGCCGGCACCATTGGGCCGGACATCAGGCAGCCTAGTCGCGTCGTCTAGCCAAGGCGGCCGCCTGTGCGAACGGACGTCCCGCGTAAAAATTCGTCCGCCTTCATCGGCTGCTTCCCGGCGCGCTGCAATTCGAGTACGCGCACCGCGCCCTCGCCGCATGCGATGGCGAGGCGATCATCGAGAAGCGTGCCGGGTGTACCGTTGCCAGTCGCTCGCGTGCTGCGCAAAAGCTTCACGCGGCCAACATCCGCCAGTTCGCACCAAGCGCCGGGAAACGGCGACAGTCCGCGAATGTGGTCGTGCACCTGCTGCCAAGGCTTTGTCCAATCGATGCGGGTTTCCGCCTTGTCGATTTTTTCCGCATAGGTGACGCCGGTCTCCGACTGCGCCGTAAATTTCAGCGTGCCGCGCTCAAGTTTCTCCAACGCCTGCGCCATCAAGCCGGCGCCGGCCTTTGCCAGCGCATCGTGCAGTTCGCCCGCCGTCATGTCGGCGCCGATCGTCACGCGTTCAGTCATCGCGATCGCACCGGTGTCGAGCCCCTCATCCATCTTCATGACCGTCACGCCGGTCTCCCGATCCCCCGCCATGATCGCCCGGTTGATCGGCGCTGCGCCGCGCCAGCGTGGAAGCAACGAAGCATGCAGATTAAAACAGCCGAATTTGGTCGCCTGCAAAATCGACGATGGCAAAATGAGTCCATAGGCAACGACGATCGCGGCATCGGCAGCATGCGCACGGAAGGTGTCCTGCACCCCCGCGCCTTTGAGCGATGCAGGCGTATGCACCGCCACCTTCATCTGCTGCGCCTCATCCTCGATGGGCGAAGGTTTCATCGCCATGCCGCGCCCGGCTGGCTTCGGCGCCCGCGTATAGATCGCAACGATGTCGTGACCGCCCGCCACGATCGCCTGTAGCGTCGGCACCGCAAACGCGGGCGTCCCCATGAAGATCAGGCGCAGCGCCATTAATCTTTCGGCCGTTTTGCGGCCTTTGCCGCCTTGGCGAATTTCTTGATCACGCGATCACGCTTGAGCTTGGAAATGTGGTCGATGAACAAGACCCCGTTGAGGTGATCGATCTCGTGCTGCAGAACGGTTGCGAGCAGGCCGTTGGCCTCGATCTCCTTCGCCTTGCCGTCGATATCGAGATATTTGACCTTCACCGCCGCCGGCCGCTCGACCTCCTCGTAATATTCCGGAATCGACAGGCAGCCTTCCTCGTATTTCGCCTTCTCATCCGAGGACCACAGCACCTCGGGATTGATGATCACGCGCGGCTCCTTCGCCTGATCCTTCTTGGCAAGATCGAGCGTGATGATGCGCTTGGGCTCGCCGACCTGGATCGCGGCAAGCCCGATTCCGGGCGCCGCATACATGGTCGCAAACATGTCGTCGATGAGCTTTCGTGTATCGGCGTCGAGCTTGCCGACCGGCTTGGAGACGAGCCGTAGCCGCTTATCCGGTAAAATGATGATGTCCCGAACACTCATAGCCGCGATGTAAGGGCTTGTGCCTGCGGGGTCAATTCGGATCGGCCCTATTTTGGCGGCGGCTTGGCTGAGTTGATTGTTCGTTCTTTGTTCCGAGCCGGAATCACGCTAGAACCATCGCCATGGTCGACACCTTCCCCGCAATTATGCTCGCGCTTTTGTGCGTCATTCTTGGCGCACTTGTGACTTACTTCGTCTTGCGCGCGCGGCAGGGCGACGGCAATTCCGAAGGCGGCTTGGCGGAGCAACGCGTCGCGGACCTCAATGCCCGGATCCAGGCGATGGGCGAACTGCTCGCGAAGGCACAGTCGCAACTTCAACAGACCGTGCACGAGCGACTCGACGCGGTGACTGCGCGCCTCGGCGAATCGATGCAAAACTCGACCAAGAACACGACCGACCATTTGCAGCAACTACATGCCCGGCTTGCGGTCATCGACAGCGCGCAGAAAAATATCACCGACCTGGCGACACAGGTGAGTTCACTCAACAGCGTGCTGAACAACAAGCAGTCGCGCGGCGCGTTCGGTCAGGCGCAGCTTGAAGCCATCATTTCGGACGCTCTGCCGAAGGGGGCTTATGAATTTCAACACACATTGAGCAACAAGACGCGACCCGACTGCGCGATTTTCATGCCGGACTCAGGCCCGTTGATTATCGACGCAAAATTTCCGCTCGAAGCCATGACCGCCCTGCGCGCCGCCACCACCGAGGAGGACCGCAGGCAGGCGGTGACGCGGGTCAAGCAGGACATTTTGAAACACGTCGCCGATATCGCGCAAAAATACCTCATCCCCGGCGAGACCCAGGACATCGCGCTGATGTTCATTCCATCGGAGTCGATTTACGCGGAACTGTACGAACGTTTCGACGATGTGGTGCAGCGCGCCCAACGCACCCGCGTAATGATCGTATCACCCACGCTCATGGTGTTGGCGATCCAGGTCATCAAGCAGATTCGCAAAGACGCGCAAATGCGCGAGGCCGCGGATCAGATTCGCGACGAGGTCGGCCACATGATGAAGGATGTGCGCCTGTTGAGCGAGCGCGTGCGCAAGCTGCAGTCGCATTTCGGCCAGACCACCGAAGACATCAATCAAATCCTCATCTCCACCGGCAAGATCGAAAAACGCGCAACGCGCATCGAAGAACTTGAATTCGACAACGACGCGTCGGCATCCCCCTCAAACGTAATCCCCGCACCGCTCCGCAAGCTCGAGGCGGGCGAATAGATGACCTCAGCCGGCGCCGATCGCCCCCCGAGCAAGGCCGACCCCCGTCCCGACTGGCGCGATGCGCTCGCGGTCTATCTGCAGCGTCGGGTGTTGATCGTCGGCTTGCTCGGATTCTCCGGCGGCGTGCCGATCGTCCTCATCGGCTCGACGCTGCAGGCGTGGATGAACCAAAGCAACATCGACATCAGGACCATCGGCCTCTATGGCGCCGTCGCCACCGCCTACAACTTCAAATTTTTCTGGTCACCCCTGGTCGATGCACTCGACGTCCCGATTTTGTCGCCGCTGCTAGGTCGGCGTCGCGGATGGCTCATGCTTTCGCAGATCGCGCTGATCATTACGATCATATTGCTTGCCTTGTGCGACCCGCGGCTCTCCCCGATTGCGATCGCGGCAGCCGCCCTTGCGGTCGGCATATCGTCCGCCACCCAGGACATCGTGATCGACGCCTTCCGCGTCGAAAGCCTGCCCGAGGACGAACAGGCCGCCGGCATGGCGTCATACGTTGCCGCCTACCGGATCGGCTCGCTGGTCGCAGGCGCGGGCGCGCTCTACCTGGTGGCTGCATTAGAAGATCGCGATTTCAGCAACTTGACGGCATGGCTCGCCTGCTACTTGGCAATGGCTGCGCTCATTGTTGTCGGTGTGATCGCCACCTTGCTTGCGCGCGAGCCGAAACGGTCGGCGGCGGTCGGCGCCGAGCACGCGGCACATGCGCAGGAGAACCCGCTGGCGCGCGCCTTCCGCGCAGCCGTCGAAAGCCTGCGTGATTTCCTCACCCACAACCTGGCCGTTGCCGCGCTGATTTTCGTTGCGTTTTTCAAGCTGGCCGACGCCATGGCCTTCGCGCTGACAACGCCGTTTGTTCTCGATCTTGGATTTTCGCTGCGCGAGGTGGCGACCATCCGCAACGGCATCGGGTTCGCCGCGTCCTTGCTGGGCGGATTTGTCGGCGGCTTCGTCGCGCGCGCCCTTCCGCTCTCCGCAAGTCTTTGGATCGGCGCAGTCTTGCAGACCGTCATGATTCTCGCCTTCAGCGCGCAGGCTCTCGCAGGCCAAAACGTGACGGTTCTCACCATCACGACGACCATCGAGTTCTTTTTCGATTCGATCGGCACGGTGATCCTGGTCGCCTATCTGTCGGCGCTCTGCCGCAATCCGCTCTATACCGCCACCCAATATGCGTTGCTGACCGCCCTCGCAGCCCTGGGGCGGAACGTATTCTCGATATCGAGCGGATTTATAGAGCACGCCAGCGGCTGGTTCTGGTACTTCATCATCTGCGCGTTGCTCGGCCTGCCGGCGCTGGCAATGCTCGCCTGGCTCCAGCGCCACGGCCATTTTGCCTCGCTGCGCGGACCCGCTGGAAAATAACGCGATGCACTAGCGCTTCGGCGGATAGACTCGCCACGTCTTGTCATCGGAATCGAACGGTTCGCCGTCGCAATCTTCCTTGAACCACCAGCCGGTCAACTTGAAATTTGCGCCGGTCCATTTCCATTCGCCAATCGAGCCGCAGTCGCCCACCCCGCTCCCTTTGTGAAAGGATCCGAGCATGCGTGTCCTTTCGTCGTAATCCGCATTCGACAATTGATAGCTCTGCATGAATTTCTTCTGCGCATAGATTTGAAAGCGCAATTGCCGCGCCTTGCCCGGCGCGGCCGGATCGAGCGCGAACAGGATGGAGCCGAAATTATAGGCCGCCCGCCAGCACGAGATGGTCACGAGTTTCAGCCGGCCGCCGAGACTGGCGACATCCGCCGAGGCGACGGCGTCATCGAGCGGCACATCGCATTCGGCCTTTTTCAATCCCTCCACGATCAGATTTTTCGGGACAGCAGGATCGACCTGCTCCGCCCGCGCCGCCGACGCAATGATTACGGCACACGAAAACGCAACCACGGCGATGGAGAATTTCATAGCGGCGTCCTGGAGCGGATAGCGGCGGTGAGCGTCCCCTCGTCAAGATAATCGAGTTCGCCGCCGACCGGAACGCCATGGGCGAGCCGCGTCACCGTCACATCGGCATCGCGCAGCAGATCAGTGATGTAATGCGCCGTGGTTTGGCCATCCACGGTAGCGTTGAGCGCCAGGATGATCTCCTTCACCTTTGCGTCGTGCGCACGCGCCACCAGCGCATCGATGGTGAGGTCCTGCGGCCCGACGCCGTCGAGCGGCGAAAGCGTGCCGCCCAGCACGTGATAACGCGCATTGAGCGCCCCCGCGCGCTCGAGCGCCCAGAGGTCGGCCACATCGGCGACCACGACGATCACGGCACCGTCGCGCTTCTCGTCGGTGCAGACCGTGCACGGGCTTTGCGTATCGATGTTTCCGCACACGCGGCAAATCTGGATCTTCTCCATGGCGGTCGCCACCGCCGCCGACAACGGCGCCATGAGCTGTTCGCGTTTCTTGATCAAATGCAGCGCCGCCCGTCGCGCCGAGCGCGGCCCCAGACCCGGCAGGCGCGCGAGCAGCTGGATCAGACGTTCGATCTCGGGTCCGGCAACGGCTTTGGGCATATATCTCAGAACAACTTCAATCCCGGCGGCAGCGGCAATCCGCCCGTCAACGCCTTCATGCGCTCCTGCACCAGCGTCTCCGCCTTGCGCCGCGCATCGGAATGCGCGGCGATGAGCAGGTCTTCGAGCATTTCCTTTTCCTCGGGCTTCAGCAGTGAAGCGTCGATGCGCGTGCCCTTGAGCTCGCCCTTGGCGGATAGTTTCACCGTGACCATGCCGCCGCCGGCCGTCCCCTCGACCTCGATCGTATCGAGCTCGGCCTGCAGCTCCTGCATTTTTGTCTGCAATTGCGCGGCCTGTTTCATCAGGCCCATGAAATCGGCCATGGCTCAATCCTTGTCGGCTTCAAGATCCGGATCGGGCATGGCCTCGTCAATGTCACGCGGCGGTGGCTCCGGCGGTCCCTCGTTCTGCGCGCCCTGCTTGCGCACGCCCACGATTTCCGCGCCGGGAAACCGCTCCAGCACCGCCCTGACCAGTGGATCGTCCCGCACGCCGCGCTCAAGCTCGGCCTGCCGCGCAGCGGCTTGCGACTTAAGCGTCGGCGCGCCCTGTTCGCCCGAGACGATGACCATCCAGCGCTTGCCCGTCCATTGGCTCAGTTTGCGCGACAATTCGTTGACCAGCGTCTTCGGTGCGCCTGGCTCAAGCGCGATTTCGAGCCGCCCATCCTCGCAGCGCACGAGCCGTACGTCGCGTTCGAGCGCCGCCTTGATCTGCAGATCGCGCCGCTCGGTTGCCAGCGCAACCAGCGCCTCGAAACTGCCGATCGCGATCACCGGCGTTTCCGGTGCGGCTTGCGCTTGCGGCATCGGCTCGCTGATCGGCCGCGCTGCCGGTGCCAAATTCGCACGCGGCGTCCCACGCGGCGCATCATAACGCGACGTCGACGATGGCCCGGCCGCCTGGCTGCCGCTGAAACTCGCGCTTTGCTCTCTCGCCGCATTGCCATTGCCGCCCGACCGCGGCTGCGTTCCATTTTGCTCGATCGTGCGGATCACCTCGTCTGGCGTCGGCAGGTCGGCCGCATACGCAATGCGCACCAAAACCATTTCGGCGGCCGCAATCGGGCGGCCCGCGCCCTGGACCTCGCCGACACCCTTGAGCAGCATCTGCCAGGCGCGCGCGAGCACGCGCATCGACAGCGCTGTCGCGAGCGCCCGCCCGCGCGTGCGCTCGGTTTCGCTCAAGCTGATGTCGTCCGCCACCGCCGGCACGACCTTCACCCGCGTGACGAAATGCACGAATTCCGCGAGATCGGTCAGCGCCACCACGGGATCCGCGCCCGCGACGTATTGCTCGCGCAGCTCTTTCAGCGCGCGCGCGACGTCGCCGCGCATCAATGCCTCGAACATGTCGATCATGCGCGCGCGGTCGACCAGGCCGAGCATGCCGCGAACATCTTGCCCGCGCACCGCGCCGCCGGCATGTGCAATCGCCTGATCGAGCAGCGAGATCGCGTCCCGCACCGAGCCTTCGGCCGCCCGCGCGATCAGCGCCAGCGCCTCTGGCTCGATCGAAATATTTTCCTTTCCCGCGATGCCTTCGAGGTGCTTCATCAGCAGGCCGGCCTCCACCCGCCGCAAATCGAAACGCTGGCAGCGCGACAGCACCGTCACCGGCACTTTGCGGATTTCAGTGGTGGCGAAGATGAACTTGGCGTGCGGCGGCGGTTCTTCCAACGTCTTGAGCAGCGCGTTGAACGCCGCCCCCGACAGCATGTGCACCTCGTCGAGGATGTAAGCCTTGTAGCGTGCGGAAACCGGCGCATAGCGGATCGCGTCGTTGATCTGCCGCACGTCATCGACGCTGTTGTGGGACGCCGCGTCCATTTCCAGCACATCCATGTGCCGGCTTTCCATGATCGCCTGGCAATGCACGCCGAGCTTCGGCATCTTGATCGTCGGCCCGGTCACCGAACCATCGGGCAGTTCGTAATTGAGCGCCCGCGCGAGGATGCGCGCCGTCGTGGTTTTGCCCACGCCGCGCACGCCGGTCAGGATCCAGGCTTGCGGAATGCGCCCGGTCTCGAACGCGTTCGAGATCGTGCGCACCATGGCGTCCTGGCCGATCAGATCGTCGAATGTGGCCGGCCGATATTTCCTTGCCAGCACGCGATAGCCGCGGTCTTCGCCCGCCGCGTCGCGGTCGAAGGCAAGGCCGGGTTCGGTGGCGCGGTTGGCGGCTTCGCTCATCGTGGCTTTCGGTCCACCGTCCGTTTCGAACAGCTTCGGATTGGCAAGATGATTCGTATGAAGTGGGAGGCTGACGAGCGACCCGATCCGTGCTCGTTAGGGCTGCTTCCTTCCGGACCTGACCCGGTTGGCGAGTGGCTCGTCCACCGCCAACCTCCCATTGCTATATCGGGCCAACAGACGGAGAAAGCAAGCGGCGCGCCCGCAACGTGCTACCTTTCCGCCGCAAATTCCTTTGCCAGATGGATGATTCGATGGTTTCTGAACCCGATAGCTGGTCGCTCCATCCACAGCTCGCGCGCGACACCTTGCCGGCCGGCGATATGTCGCTCTGCCAGCTCCGCCTGATGAACGACGCCAATTTTCCCTGGTTGCTGTTGGTGCCGCGTCGGCAAAATGCAATCGAAATCACCGATCTCACGGAGACCGATCAGGCCCAATTGATGCGCGAAGTGGCGCAGACCGCTCGTGCACTCAAGGCATCCACCGCTTGCGACAAGATCAACGTCGCCGCGATCGGCAACGTGGTTTCCCAATTGCACGTACACGTGGTCGCGCGCTTTCGCAGCGATGCGGCTTGGCCGAAACCGGTCTGGGGCTTTGCACCGGCCTGCGCTTACGAGGACCCCGCGCGGGAACAGTTTGTGATCGCCCTGCGCCGGCAGCTCAACCTCGCAAGTCAGGGCTGATCTACTTTTGGGCCGGCAATTTCGTGATCGCGAGTTTTGCCGAACCTTCGATCTCGGTATTCAGTCTGAGCGTCGCCGAATCGAATTCGACGCCCACCATCCGCAAATCCGTGATGCTCGCGCTGGCGTTCACGCCGTCATCCTGTTTGTCGAAATCCGCGACGATCGCCTCGATTCCCGCGCGCGCGCTCGCGGCGTACGGCTTGAGGTCGATCACCGCGTACTGTTCGAGGACCTCTTGGATGTAGGAAATCGCAATTCGCGCGGCGACGCTCATCAGGCCGAACGCCGCCCTCGTTCTGACGTCGAGCGCCATGTCGGTCAGCCGCAGCTTCTGCTCGGCCTGGTCAAGCTGCGGCCGCACCCAGATGTAGAGCGTCGCCCAGCCGCCAAAGCCGAACCAGGTCGCCTGCTCCTGCGCCTTGACCCTTAAGGCGATCAGCAGCTGATCCCCCGACGGCGCGACATCGACATTGATCACGGTTGCTTGCGCCGTGGCGTCGGCATCCTCCGGGAATGTTCGTCCCTTGAGCTGCATGTTCAGCAACCGGTTGAGTTCCGCGAACGGAATCTCGATCGGCGCCGCGATCGCAAAGCGGCCCTGATCGACCGGAGGAACGATTTCGAGCTGCGCCGGAAACGGACAGTCCGGATTACTATCGGTCGCCACGATCTTGGTCTCCGCCTCGACGCCAAGTGTCACGGTCGCCGCATTCGCATCGATCAGCGGGTGGGCCGCATAGGCGCGGACTGGTCGCAGCTGGAGAAAGAGATTGGGACTGCCGCTCGCCACGCCGGCGAGCGAAACCGAACGGCACATCTTCGACCATTGTGCGCGCGCGACCTGTTCGATCGTGGTGTCGTTGCGCACCTGCTTCTGCAGGGCACCGACCTGTTCGCTGACGGCGTGATCGATCGCGTCCTTCACGTCGCCTTCCACGTCGATCGTAAGGCCGCCGAAGGTGAGCCCACCATGGGGAATCGCCACTTGTCCGCTCAGCTTTGGATCGATGCGCCAGTTCGGCATCAGCGTCGGGCGCGCAATCATCGTGACATTGCCGCGGACTTCGCCGTGCTGATCGAACGCGCCGACAATGGCGTCGAGCATGCCGCCGATCGGATCCGGCTTCGTCGAACCGGTGACCGAATCGCCGATCGCTAATTTGCCCGAGAGCTGTGCCGACAGCGCAAGACCGTCCGCCTTGCCGATGAGCGCGAGCGCGTCGCGTTTGATTGTCCAGCCGATCTCGCTCTTGATGAAAGGACCGGCGATCGGATTTTGCCGCTTGCCGGTGAAACTGCGCGGCGCTGTCGCGTCGATCGTCGAGCGGATCGCTGCCAGCTCGACCGTCACCGGTACTGTTATTTTCGACATTTGCGAAACCGGCTTCAGCGGCGGGGTTTTTTCCAACTCCGGCCGCTGCAGGTAGGACGGACCGAACACCGAATAGACGTCCAGGGCCCAAAGCGCGCCGCCAATGAGAACGACGCCGCTGACCAAGCCGATGAAAATTTTACGCCGGAGCCGAATGGTGTCACCTCATCAGGGTTGCCCGCAGTCTCAAGGCCCGCATTCCCCGGATGAACGGGAACCGGCACACGCTAGCATTCCATGCGAGCGTGCAACAGTTGCCCGCCATTTGTTTCCATCGCGGTGAATTCTCGCCCTCAATTCGTCCAAATTCGGGACCCGAGCGCGGCTTGACCAAGCCCCTGTCGTCGCTTCAATCTGCTCGAAGCGCCCAGATTTGAACGCGGAGCCCCGCCATGACTTTCCGTATCGCCGTTGTCCAGCCGATCTCGCATAAGCCGGGCGAGGATCAGGGCAACATCGCCGACGCCGTCCGGCATATCGAGCGCGCGGCGGCCGAAGGCGCACACTTTGTCTGCTTCCCGGAAACCTATCCGGGACCCTGGCGGATGCCGGCCACCTTCGATCCGATCGCGGCGATGGTCGAGGCTGCCGCCAGGAACAAAATTCACGTCGTGTTCGGCACCATCGAGCCGATCAGCACCAAGGCCGCCACCGCCTATAACCTGATCTGCATGGCCTATCCGGACGGGCGCGCGCCCGCGCGCTACAAGCGCACGCATCCCAACGGCCCGTGGATCTATACCGGCGGCACCGCCTGGGAGTTCCAGTGGGTCCCCGGCGACGAGTTTCCGGTGTTCGACACCGTGCACGGCAAAGTCGGGCTCGCCATGTGCAGCGAGGTCTACATGCCGGAAGTCGCGCGCGCGCTCGCACTGCGCGGCGCCGAAATAATCTTCATGCCGGCCGGCAAGGACAAGGCGAAGCTCTGGGCGACCTGGCGAGCCCTGATCTGGGCGCGCGCGATCGAAAATCTCTCGATCGTGGTGACCACGCAGAATCTGTTCAATCACGACGAGCGCGGTTTGGCGATGGTGGCGGGGCCGGAGGAAATCCTGTTCGAAAGCACGATCGCCGGATTCACCACTGTCGACGTGAGCCTCGATCGCATCCGCTATCTCCGCTCGACCCGTGACGTCGTCGGCTCCTCCGCCCAATGCGCCGTCAAGCAGGGGCTGCTCGGCCCGCAATGGCAGCGCCCGGAGCTCTACGATTTGATTCATCCGCGTCCCCGGCGCGAGGCAGCTGAATAGAGTCGCGCAAGCACGTGGTTCAACGTCCCGATCTCGGCCCGAAACCGCGCCTCGGCTACACGCAGAGCCTGATCGAACGGGTGGCCGAGCGCCGCACCGATCAGTCCTGGCTCGCCGCCGCGGCCGCCGACCTGCGCGCCGCGGCCTACGTCATCGGCGGCGAGCAGATCGTCCTGAAGAAAATCGCCGGCGCCTTCGAGCCGACATTTACGCTCACTGAGGCGCGCGCTTTCGGGAACAACACCGAAACCGTCTTCCTCGGTCTCCTGAATGGCGCCGCCCGTTTTGGCATTGGACTTGAGCCGGCCGCCGCCGCGGCGCTCAAATCTCGCAGCGATCTGCTCGTCATCGATTTGCGCTCGATCGCAATCCAAGGTCTGGTTACGGCCGATGATCTCCCGCCGCTTGCCGAAGCGAAGGCGCTGCTCAACTGGCATTTGCGACATCGCTTTTGCCCCAACTGCGGCGCCCCCACCGAGGTCGTCCAGGCCGGCTGGCGACGCGATTGCCCGGCCTGCAAGGCCCAGCACTTCCCGCGCACCGATCCGGTCGTGATCATGCTGGCGGTCGACGGCGATCGCTGCGTCCTCGGCCGATCGGGCCGGTTTGCGCCCACCATGTGGTCATGCTTGGCCGGCTTCGTCGAGCCGGGAGAGTCGTTCGAAGACGCCGTCCGCCGCGAAATCCGCGAAGAGGTCGGCATCATCTGCGGCCGCGTCGATTATTTCGCGTCCCAGCCCTGGCCGTTTCCGACCTCGCTGATGATCGGCTGCCATGCCGAAGCGACCTCGCACAATATCGTCGTGGATCGCGAGGAACTCGAGGACGCCCGCTGGTTTCACCGTGACGAGGCTTTGGCCATGCTGCAGCGGCGCCATCCCGACGGGTTGACCACGCCGCCGTCCGTTGCCATTGCGTATCACATCATCCGCGCATGGGTGGAGGGCGAACGTGGCGTCTTCTAGCACACCGAAAGCGGCGACCCGCGCGAGCGTACTCTGCACCGGCATCGGCGTGCAGGATATCGTGCTGCGGATGCAGCAATTTCCGCCCCCCGGCGGCAAAGTCATGGCGGACGATTTCATCATCGTCAGCGGGGGCTGCGCGGTGAATGCCGCAATCGCGATTTCGCGCCTCGGAGGCACGGCCCATTACGCCGGCCCGCTCGGCGACGTCAACGACGCCGTCAGCAATCAGCTCATGGCCGCCATGAAGAATGAAGGCATCGGAACCGCCGGCGTCGTGCGCATCAAAGGCGCCAAGGCGCCGGTCTCCGGCATCATGATCGATGCCGCCGGCGAGCGCACCATCGCGACCTACCGAGATCGTCGCGTGGAAATGGCGAAGCCCGCCGATCCCGAAGCGGTTCTCAAAGGTGTGACGGCCGTTCTTGCCGACAATCGTTTTCCCGATTTCGTGCAGCCGATTTGCGAGGCCGCGCGCCGCCAACGCCTGCTCATCGTGCTCGATGCCGACCGGCCCACGGTCGAGAGCCATCCCTTGTTCGCCATTGCAACGCATGTGATCTTTTCGTCCGAATGCCTGCGTGAGACTACCGACCGCACCGATCTCGGTGCGGGATTGCAACGCATCGCGTCATTGACCAAGGCCTTTGTGGCGGTGAGCAACGGCCCCGACGATGTGATCTACATCGGAGACGGAGTGGTGCGGCGCGCTCCGGTTTTTTCCGTCAAAGCCGTCGACACGCTCGCCGCTGGCGACGTCTTCCATGCCGGCTTCACCCTGGCGCTGGCGGAAGGCCGCGACGAACTTGCCGCGTTGCGCTTCGGCGCGGCGGCAGCCGCGCTCAAATGCACGCGTTTCGGCGGCAGTGACGGTGCCCCCTACCGCGCGGAAGTGGAGGCATTCCTCGCAGCGGCATGAAAGCCACCGGCGGCGGCGAAATGCACTTGCCATAGAACAATTTTCTCAATATACAGTTCGATATGCGGATCTGAGAAAATATCTTTCATTCAAGGCTAACATTATGGACAAAATATCTACGGTCTCCGGAGATTTGCGGATGGATGCCATCGACCGCAAAATTCTCACCACCTTGCAGGACGACGCTTCGCTCTCCGTTGCCGAGATCGGCAGCCGCGTCGGACTGTCGTCGACGCCGTGCTGGAAGCGCATCCAGCGGCTTGAGGCGGATGGCGTGATCCGCAAACGCGTCGCCCTTATCGATCAGGACAAGGTCGGTCTCGGCATCACGGTGTTCGTCTCGATCGAGACCGGCGATCATTCGCAGGACTGGCTCGATCGTTTTGCCGAAGTGGTTCGGGCGATGCCCGAGGTGATGGAATTTCACCGCATGGCGGGAGACGTCGATTACATGCTGCGGGTCGTGGTTCCCGACATCGCCGGCTACGACGCGTTTTACAAGCGCTTGATCGCCACCGTCCCGCTCAAGAACGTGACCTCGCGTTTCGCCATGGAGCGGATCAAGTCGACCACCGCGCTGCCGATCGGCTGACCGGCCGATGTTCTCAATTGGCCGTTCGCGTCACCGCGGTCGAGAGCCTCGGGGCCATATAGAGCTGGTCCTTGAGCGTCAACGTGCCGGTGATGATGTAACCGACGGTCGGTTTGTAGAGATACTGCACTTCCGACCAGATCAGCGACGAATTCGCCACATTGAGCGCAGTCGGCACCGTGACCGTGCTGCCGACCGTGCGCGCAGTGCCGTTGAGCGAGTCGCTCCACGTGACCGTGGCTCTATTGTTGGCGTCGATGTTCACGCTCGTCACCGTCACCACCAGACCGTTGGTGGAAAACGGATACATCACCGATGACGTGGCATTGAGGATGTCGGTCATGTTCGCATTCGTGATGTTCGTCGACTGCGAGATGAGGTCCGCCACGGTGCGCGCGGTCAGCGTCACCTTGCGGTCGGCGCTGATGCCCTGCGAAACCTCTGTGGTGCCAAGATAGAGCGTGACCATCAGCGGCAACAGCAGGGCGAACTCCACTGCCGATACTCCGCGCTCGTCGCTCATCAGCCGAGCAAGCCGGTTGCGCAGATCTTGCGCGAAAATCGCTACGCGCTTCATTGCACGCCTCACTGATAGGGCTCGTTGCGGAACGCGACGGTGGAAACGAGCAGCCGGTTGCTCGCCGACATATTCGACAGCCCGTTTAATCCCAGCAGCGTTACATAGACCGGCCACTGATACATCAGACGCATGACCACGATGTCACCGGGGCCGCCGGGCTGATAGGCGAAATTGTTGACGAGATTTCCGTTGGCGTCGATCGGATTGGGCGTGCTGATGTTGCTGAACGACGAGTACGTACGGACATCGACATACAGGCCGTTGGCGCAATCAAACACCCCGTGCACCTTGGCACAGACGGCATCCTTGAAGGTGCTTTGATTGAGGCCTTGGGTTTGCGCCTGCCCGGTCATGATCAGTCGCGCGGAGTCGGCAGCGGCGGTTTCCAGCGTCTGACCCGCGAAGAATATCAACGCGGTTTCCATGATCGCGAAGACCAGCGCCAGGAATGGCACCGCGATCAGACCGAACTCCACGGCCGCCGCTCCGTCTTGCCGTCGCAGCAATCGTCGCGTCGCCGCCATCCACGGTAAAGAAATTCTGCTGGCGATCTGTCTTGCTCGCATGTTACCGACCACGGTCCAACACCCAAATTTTGGGTGGCATTTGTGCGTCCATCTTTAACAAACAGCCGTTTTCGAATTGTTGCGGCACTCGGTTATAGTGCTGACGCGCCGTTCAGATCGCGCTAACCAAACGATCGAGGCCTGCTGCCGATGGTGTCGTTTGCGCTTAATGCGGATTAAGCGAAACTCAACCCTAATTGTTCAAATCCGCCTTAATTGGTCGCAAGCGGACAAGTCCTGCAAAGAAGTCGTGTTGAGATAACCGTGCCCATGACCGCCATGTCCGCATCCACCATGCCCGCGTCCGCCCGATCCGAATATCAACCGAGCATCGGTCTGCTGATCGTGCTGGCCTGGATTGTCATCGCCGGCCAGATGCTCTGGATGGATTGGTCATCCACCGCCAAGGTGCTGGGCGACACCGATGATGCGATGCGGCTCCTCGAGGTGCGCGAATTTCTCGCCGGTCGCGGCTGGTTCGAATTGCACGAGCCCCGCCTGCAGCCCCCCATGGGCTACGACACGCATTGGTCGCGGCTGATCGATGCCGGGCTCGCCGGGCTCTTCCTGCTGCTTCACCAATTTACCGATGCGGCATTCGCCGAACGCCTGATGCGCGTCATCTGGCCGCTGCTCTGGATCGGCCCGGCGATCGGCGGAACTATTGCGCTGACTTGGCGGCTTGGCGGACGCCCCGCAGCAGTTGTTGTGCTTTTTCTGTTGGTGTTCGGCTTGCCCGCTTTCATCCAATTCAAGCCGGGCCGCATCGATCATCACGATGTCCAGATAACGCTCGCGTTGCTGACGCTTGCTGCGGCGGTCTGGGCCGACCGCGTGCGCTGGACGCCTTGGGCAGCGGGAGTGCTGTCTGCGCTCGAACTGGCGATCGGCATCGAAGGCATGCCGTTCATCGTGCTTGCCGGCGCAGTCTTTGCGGTGCGTTATCTCCTGCGGCGCGCAGACGCCGCCGCGCTAGCGCAATACGGCTTGGCGCTCGCCGCCAGCACTGCGATCGTTTTTTTCGCCACCATAGGCCCGGATCATTGGACCGGGACGGCTTGCGATTCGATGGCTCTGAATTTCGCAGCCTCCGCCGCCTGGCTCGGGCTTGCGCTTCACATCGTCGGCCGATTTTTTGCCGTTGAACCCCCACGCGTTCGCTGGTTTGCGATCACGGCCGTACTCGGGCTTGCGGCGGGGCTCTTTGTCCTGATCGAACCGCGCTGTCTGGGCGGACCATTGGCGATGGTCGACCCGACTGTGCGGCGCATTTGGTTGGCCTACGTGACCGAGGCGCAGCCGTATATGTCCACCGCCCTCTCCGACCCCGTGACTGGAGTTTCATTCGCGGCTTACCCGATCGCCGGCATCGTGGCCGCACTTGTGCTCGCGCGCAACGCCAACCTCTACCGCGACAGCGGATATATCGCGCTGGTCGCCGCGCTGCTGCTCTCCGATGCGCTGACCGTCGTTGCGATCCGATCCGTCTCTTACACAATTTGGATCGCGATGCCATTCGTCGCTGCCGCGCTGCCGGTACTATACAGCCGGCTGAAACTCGCGTCGCTTCCCGCCATGGCGTTGGTGACGCTGCCATTCACTCCCGCACTGCTGACCTCCGGCAGCGGGATGATCGTCGAGGCTGCCGGCGTACCGCAGGTGAATCGATATAATTCTGAGGACGCGCCCTGCTTCGAGATCGAGAATTATAAAACGCTTGCGAGACTGCCGGCCGGTCTTATCGTCACCGACGTCGACTATGGTCCGTTCGTTCTGGCGCTTACGCCACACTCGGTCCTCGGCGCGCCCTATCACCGCTTGTCCTACGGCATCACGGCCAGCTTCCGCGCTTTCACGGCACCGCCCGAGGCAGCCCGCGAAGTTTTGCGCCAGGCGAAAGCGACTTATGTGATGACCTGCGGCGTGCGCGCTCCGCCCGGTCTATCCAATGCCGAACTTCGCAACAGTCTCTGGACCAAGCTCAAGGCCGGCGACGTGCCAAATTGGCTCGAACGCGTGCCGGATACCGGCCCGTTCGCCGTCTATCGATTCAAATCGTAATGAGAGTCTTCGCGATCGTCGCGCGGGATTACCGCGCCCCAGCGCCGCTCGGGCCTGCGGCCGCTTGGCTGTCGCGACGCCCGGTCTGCTGCAACAGGGCTTCGAAATAGGCCGGCGTATCGCCAAGCGTGATGCGCCGTTCGCATTTCGGCGTGCAGCTATAAGTCTCGCGATCGACGCCGCGATACATCACCAGGACATTGTCGCTCGGCCCCTGCACCTCGATGGTATGCTCCATCAGCGCATTGCCATGATTGTCGAGCGCGATCAGGTTGGTGACGCCGTAGCCCTTGCCGGTGACCACCATCAGCCCGCCGGTTTGTATCGAGATGTCGGCGATCAGCGGGTTGCCGACCACCACCGTGCTGGTGCGCTCGGGGATCCTGATCACCTTAGCCTGATCGAGGGTCACTGTCGTGTCGGCGGCGAAGGCATTATGGCTTGCGGAAAACGCACCGAAGAGGACTGCAACCAGCATCCACGCGCGACAAAAACGCCGCGGCCGACGAGTTCGCTCGACCAACGCCATCATCGACCTTCTCCCAACGCTGAGCACGGTACATCCATGCAGAGTTTTGCTTCCGAACGGTAAATGAAGCATCAACACTTGAAACTAATCAGCGAACTCAATCGCCACGAGCCAAAGAGGGAAACGACCGGTCCCCCAGGGCGACACGGCTGGGTGATTGCCCTGTCCATATAAGCATTCTGCCGAATTCCAACTATTCAGGCGGAGCGATAACAATAATCGGCCGGTATTTGTGTATTACTCCCCGGCTCGAATGGTTTCCCGAATATTAACTCCTGCCTTTGCATGGTTTTGTTGGCGTTTACTTCACTTTAGGGGGGCGGCTGTACTGTAACACCACGGTCGGGAGCGACCGGTAACCGGTCGTGTGGACCACTCAGACAGCCACGCGTGGACTTTAAGGAGCAGAAAAAATGAAGAGCCTTGTTGTGCGTTTCGTGAAGTGCGAGTCGGGCGCGACGGCCATCGAGTACGGCCTCATCGCCGCCGGCATCTCCGTCGCGATCATCGCGGTCGTGCAGGGTCTCGGCACCAAGCTGAAGTCGACGTTCCAGTCGGTGTCCGACAACCTGCATTAATTCCGCTTCGGGCAAAGGTTACAAAAGGCTCCGGCTTCGGCCGGAGCCTTTTCGTTTTGTATTGATTGCAACTTGACCGCCGCCCAAACGCCGCATTACGTAATTTTTCTTACTTTTGATCAATAAAATCAGCTAAAAACGCGTTTTTCCGAATAATCCTTTACTTAAGTTTGTTGGCTATACCTTCGCCGTTACGACTGCTAGCCGCAACCGTATGCAAACACTCAGTGAATCCAAGGAGAGCCCCACATGTTCTTGAAGTTCTTACGTGATGATTCTGGTGCCACGGCCATCGAATATGGCCTCATCGCCGCCGGCATCGCCGTGGCGATCATTGCCGTGGTGCAAGGCGTCGGCACCAAGCTGACGTCGACCTTTCAGGCCGTCTCGGACAACCTCCACTAACAGCGAGCGCCGCTTGAACGCGGCGAGCCGCCGAAAACAGAGATGACGCCTTGATGAGCGGATCATAGATTTTGGGGCGAGTACGCTAGTCGAGGCCGGTGTGTTTTCGGAACATTCGCGCCCGCCGAGGATCAAACCTCCGGCGGGCGCAATTTTTTTGCGCGTTGCAATCACGTTTTTCGACGCCCGAATTTAACGGACGCTAACGAATACTCTCTAAACCAGCAGCATGGTGATCGAAGCAATCACGCTCCTGATTTTCCCGGCCACGATGGCGTTCGCGGCGTCGAGCGACCTTCTGACCATGACGATCTCCAACCGGGTGACGCTGATTTTGCTCGTAGGTTTCGCCCTGCTGGTCTATGTCACCGGCATGCCGCAAAGCGAGATTTTATCGCACGTCGGAGCCGGCCTGCTGGTGCTCACGATCACCTTTGTTTTCTTCGCCCGCGGCTGGATCGGCGGCGGCGATGCCAAGCTCGCCGCAGTAACGGCGCTCTGGTTCGGCTTCGAACATCTGCTCGAATATGCGCTCTACGCCTCGATTCTCGGCGGTGCGCTCACCCTGGCGATGATCCGCTTTCGGCTGCTGCCACTCCCCACGGTACTGTCGCGGCAGGAGTGGCTCAAGCGCCTGCACAAGCTCGACGGCGGCGTTCCCTACGGAATTGCGCTCGCCGCGGCGGCGCTCCTGATCTACCCCGAGACGCCCTGGATGAAGGCACTCGGTTTCTGACCGCGATTTAACGCCCCGCCGTTTCCGCGCTGAAGCCGCCAAGCGCCGCCCCGGCAATACTTTTTTAACTCCATTTGGATACGTCTTCTTAACCATGAATTGACCTTTAGCTGGTCAAATTTCCGCTTGTTCAGCGCCTCTGCCGTGGCGCTGCCAGAGGTGCATCACACTTAATGGCCAACGCGGCCACCCCCGCTGATCGCAAGAGTGAGTGGAGCGTCATGAATCCACGCGCCGAGTTGGACCTCACGATGCGCTCGACCTGGCGGCATGGCCTATCTCGAGATCGGCAAAGATTCCGCCCCGGCAGAAACAAATGATTCCGTCAACAAGGAGCCATCTCATGAGGCAAGCGATGAATTTCCGCGCCGCCGCACTGGCGGCGCTGATCGCGACCATGACCATCGGCTCCGTCCGGCCCGGCATCGCCGCCGACGCCACCATCCCGACCATTCAAGTGGTCGGAAGCGACTCCGGCTCCCAGTTCGTGCCGCTCGGCGTGGGCAAATCGGTGGTGATCGATCTGCCGAGCGACATCAAGGATGTGTTGGTGGCCGATCCCAAGATCGCCAATGCGGTCGTGCGCAGCTCGCGGCGCGCCTATCTCATCGGCGTCGCGGTCGGGCAGACCAACGTCTATTTCTTCGACGCCGAAGGCAAGCAGCTGGCGGGCTTTGACATCGCGGTCACGCGCGATCTCAACGGCATCCGCAACGCGATCAAGCAGGTGCTGCCCAACGCGGATATCCGCGTCCAGGGTGTCGCCGACGGCGTGATGGTTGCCGGCTTCGCCTCGAGTCCGGCCGAGGCTCAGCAGGCCTATGATATCGCCGCGCGGCTCGTCGGCGACGGCGCCAAGGTGGTCAACGGCATTATCGTCCGCGGCCGCGACCAGGTCATGCTGAAGGTGACGGTCGCCGAGGTGCAGCGCGACGTCATCAAGCAGCTCGGCATCGATCTGTCCGGCGACTTCACCAGGAACAACTCGGTGATCAACCTCGCCAACGCCAATCCATTTCCGATCCAGGGCGGCGCGCTGGTCAGCAGCAACGCGTTGACCGGCAGTTTCCGGGGCGTTTCGGTCACGTTGCGTGCGATGGAACGCGCCGGTCTCATTCGCACGCTGGCGGAGCCCAATCTCACGGCAATTTCCGGCGAGTCGGCAAATTTCCTCGCCGGCGGCGAATTCCCGATTCCGGCAGGCTTCACCTGCGATCCGACCACCCGCAACTGTCAAACCCAGATCCAATTCAAAAAATTCGGTGTCGGCCTCAATTTCACACCGGTCGTGCTCTCCGAAGGTCGCATCAGCCTGAAGGTTCTGACCGAAGTTTCCGAGCTGTCGAACGAAAACGCGCTGACCATCGTGCAGTCGGTCAGTTCGACCGAAACCACCACGCTCACCATTCCGTCGATCAAGACAAGGCGCGCCGAAACGACGGTCGAGATTCCCTCTGGCGGTTCGCTCGCCATGGCCGGCATGATTCAGGAACAGACCAAGCAGCAGCTCAACGGCATGCCCGGGCTGATGAATCTGCCGGTGCTGGGCGCCCTGTTCAAGAGCCGCGACTTCCAGAACCACGCGACCGAATTGATGGTGCTGGTAACGCCCTATGTCGTACGCGCGGTCTCGCAGAAGGAACTCTCGCGTCCTGACGACGGCTTTGCCGACGCTTCCGATCAGGCCACCACCCTGCTCGGAAACTTCAACCGCCTCTATGGCACTCGCGGAAACGTCGGCCCACGCCAGACCTACCGCGGCAACTACGGCTTCATTCTGGATTGACCGGACAACCTGCGACGAGGAGATCATCGATGAACCGCAATCACCCCGCAGGCGCCATGCGGCCTCTCGCAGCGAATGCGCGGCGCGCTCTGATGATCGTCAGCCTCGGCGCGGCGCTCGCCGCCTGCGAGACTGATCAAAAAGATTATACCGGAGCCATCTGGTCCGACTATCGCCAGCGCCATCCGATCTCGCTCGTTGAGAAGGATCGCACATTGCAGATTTTCGTCGGCAGCGCGCAAAACGCGTTGACCCCGGACCAGCGCGCCGATGTTGTCGCCTTCGCGCAGACCTGGCGCGACGACGGCACCGGCCGCTTCGTCATTGATCGGCCGACGGCGTCCCGCAATCCGGGCGCGGCCACGGCCGCGGTCAACGAAGTTCGCTCGATCCTCCGCGCCACCGGTGTTCCCGACAGCGCAATCCGAGTTCAGTCTTATCCCGCCGAGCGCTACCGGCTTGCCGTCGTCCGCGTCAATTATCCCCATCTCGCAGCGCAAGCTGGCCCCTGCGGCCAATGGCCGGACGATCTCGGTCCGAGCGATACGAGCCACTTCGAAAATATCGATTATTGGAACTTCGGCTGCGCGACACGACGCAACCTTGCCTCCATGGTTGAAAATCCGACCGACCTCGTGCAACCGCGCGGCGAAGGCCAAGTCTACACGGCGCGCCGCACCACGGTGCTCGACAAGTACCGCAAGGGCGAAAGCTCCGCGACGACTTATCCGGATGCCAACAAGGGCGCAATCAGCGATATCGGCAAATAATGACCAATCACGCCCACTCGACCCTCGAAACTGCTGTTGAGGCCGGAGCCGAGCCCGTCGGTTCCGACGAGCATATTGCTCCGGTCCCGCGCGTATCCATCCAGGCGTTTTGCGAGACCGTCGAGGCGGCCGCCGCCATCCAGGCCGCCGGCGAAGACCGCCGTATGGCCAAGGCGCACCTGAAGATACAGCTCGGCGGTCTCACGGCCGCCGCCGAAGCCTATCGTAGCGCGCCGACCCCCAACGTCATCATTCTGGAAACCGAGAGCCACGGCCAGGATATCATTGCCAGCCTCGATAGCCTGGCTGAAGTATGCGACAGCGGCACGCGCGTCGTGGTGATCGGCAAGCACAACGATGTGGTGCTCTATCGCGAACTGGTGCGGCGCGGCGTGAGCGACTACCTGATAGCGCCCATCAGCCCGATCGACATGGTCCGCTCGATCAGCGGATTGTTCGCCGCCACAGATGCCAAGCCGGTCGGCCGGACGATAGCGGTCGTCGGCGCCAAAGGCGGCGTCGGGGCATCCACCATCGCGCACAACATCGGATGGTCGATCGCGCACGATCTCGCGCTCGATTCCGTCATTACCGATCTCGATCTGCCCTTCGGCACGGCCGGCCTGGATTACAACCAGGATCCGCCGCAAGGCATCGCCGACGCCGTCTTCTCGCCCGACCGCATCGATCACGCCTTCGTCGACCGGCTGCTGTCCAAATGCACCGATCATCTCAGCCTGTTGGCCGCCCCGGCGACGCTGGAGCGCGCGTACGACTTCGGAACCGAGGCTTTCGACGCGATCTACGACGCCTTGCGGATCTCGATGCCTTGCATCGTGCTCGATGTCCCGCACCAATGGAATGATTGGACCCGGCACACGCTGGTCAGTGCCGACGAGATCTTGATCGTCGCCACGCCCGATCTCGCCAATTTGCGCAACGCCAAAAACCTGTTCGACTTCCTGCGCACCGCTCGCGTCAACGACCACCGTCCGTTCTATTGCCTCAATCAAGTGGGTGTGCCGAAGCGGCCCGAGATCAAGCCGGCCGAATTCGCCAATGCGCTCGAGGATCAGCCGGTGGCAATCATTCCGTTCGAGCCTCAGGTCTTCGGTACCGCAGCCAACAACGGCCAGATGATCGCCGAGGTACCGGCCGGCGCCCGCACGGCCGAGACATTCCGCAAGCTTGCGCAACTCATGACCGGGCGCACCGAATCCAAGAAATCGAAGGGCGGATTGTTCCACCCCGTACTCAAGAAATTGCTGAAGCGGCAGAAGTAACGGAGCGGAGGCCACGTGTTCGGAAAGCGTAGCAGTTCGGAAGCCCTCAAGGCGCCTCTCCCGCCGGCACCGCAAAAGGCAGCACCGCCGCCCACGCCCGGATCGATCCAGGCCACCAATGCCGGACGCGCGCCGTTCCCGTCCGCGGGCCTGGGTGCGCCGCTCGTGTCCGCCCCCGCGGCGCAACGCCGTCCGGCTACGGAGGCGCCTGCACCACCCCCCGCTCCCATCGCGACGGACACACGCCATTCCGAAAGCTACTACGAGACCAAAGGCACCATCTTCGGCGCGCTGATCGAGGCCATCGACCTTTCTCAGCTTGCGCGCCTCGACGCCGAGTCCGCGCGCGAGGAAATCCGCGACATTGTCAACGAGATCATTGCGATCAAGAACATCGTGATGTCGATTTCCGAGCAAGAGGAGCTGCTCGACGACATCTGCAACGACGTGCTCGGCTACGGCCCCCTCGAGCCGCTGCTCGCGCGCGATGACATCGCCGACATCATGGTCAACAGCGCCGGCACCGTTTACATCGAAGTCGCCGGCAAGATTCAAAGGACTGGCATCCGCTTCCGCGACAATCAGCAGCTGCTCAATATCTGCCAGCGTATCGTCAGCCAGATCGGCCGCCGCGTCGACGAATCCTCGCCGATCTGCGACGCGCGCCTGCCCGACGGATCCCGCGTCAACGCCATTGTCCCGCCGCTTGCGCTCGATGGCCCGGCCCTCACCATCCGCAAATTCAAGCGCGACAAACTGACCCTCGAGCAGCTCGTCCGCTTCGGCACGATCACGCCTGAGGGCGGGGAAATTCTCAAGATCATTGGCCGCAGCCGCGTCAACACCATCGTTTCCGGCGGCACCGGTTCGGGCAAGACGACGCTGCTCAACTGTCTGACGCGCTACATCGATGACGACGAGCGCATCATCACCTGCGAGGACGCCGCCGAGCTCCAATTGCAGCAGCCGCACGTTGTCCGCCTTGAAACCCGCCCGCCCAATCTTGAGGGCGAAGGCCAAGTCACCATGCGTGATCTGGTGAAAAACTGCCTGCGCATGCGCCCGGAGCGCATCATCGTCGGCGAAGTGCGCGGACCCGAGGCTTTCGACCTGCTGCAGGCGATGAACACCGGTCACGACGGCTCGATGGGAACGCTCCACGCCAACTCACCGCGCGAGGCGCTTTCCCGTATCGAATCCATGATCACCATGGGCGGCTATTCGCTGCCCTCGCGCACCATTCGCGAAATGATCTGCGCCTCCGTCGACGTGGTGGTGCAGGCGGCACGCCTGCGCGACGGCTCTCGCAAGATCACGCACATCTCCGAAGTCCTCGGCATGGAAGGCGATGTGATCATTACCCAGGACCTCTTCGTCTATGAAATGACCGGTGAGGATGCCAACGGCAAGCTGATCGGCCAGCACCGCTCGACCGGGATCGGACGTCCGCGGTTCTGGGATCGCGCGCGTTACTACGGCGAAGAGAAGCGACTGGCCGCCGCCCTCGACGCCTCGGACAAGCCGAGCGCCTTGGATAAATCGTAAGGTCATCGTGGTTTTCGGGTCGCAAGCAATTTTCCTGTTCGCCCTCGTGACGATCGCAATGGGCGGCGTCGCCTGGGTATTCATCTATCCGCACTTGTCCGGCGAACGCCAAGCCGAAAAGCGCCGGGAGAGCGTGGCAAAAGCCGAACCGGTCGCCCGTAAAAGCGCCGCGCGCATCGGCCAGAAATCTCGTCGCGATCAGGTCGAAGAAACGCTCAAGGAACTCGAGGTCCGGCAGAAGAACTCGAAGAAAGTGTCGCTTGCGACCCGGCTCGACCAAGCCGGGCTCGAATGGTCGAAGCAGCGGTTCATGATCACCGCGGGGATGTTCGGTTTCGTCGCATTCATGGGCGGGCTCTTCCTTGATGCCGGGTTGCTGCCGGCGCTCGGGATCGCCTTTGCCGCCACCGTGGGTGTGCCGATTTGGATGCTCAAGTTCCTGAAAAAGCGCCGCGAGAACAATTTCCTCAACGCGTTTCCCGACGCGGTCGACGTCATCGTACGCGGCATCAAGACCGGTTTGCCGCTGGGTGACTGCCTCAAGGTCATCGCGGCCGAAGCGGCGGAGCCGGTGAAAAGCGAGTTTCGTTCCATCGTCGAGACGCAAGCCGTCGGCATGCCGCTCGGTGAGGCCTGCGCGAAGCTTTATGAGCGCATCCCGCTGCCCGAAGCCAATTTCTTCAGCATTGTCGTTTCGATTCAGCAGAAGGCTGGCGGCAATCTCTCCGAAGCGCTTGGCAACCTTTCGCGCGTGTTGCGTGATCGCAAAAAGATGCAGGCCAAGATCAAGGCGGTGTCGATGGAAGCCAAGGCTTCAGCCTCCATCATCGCAGCATTGCCGGTCGCGGTCATGACGCTCGTTTGGCTCACCAGTCCGGATTACATCGAGTTGCTTTGGACGACGTCGCTCGGCAAGCTCATGCTGGCGGCCAGTGCGATCTGGATGTTCATGGGCGTGATGGTCATGCGTAAAATGATCAACTTCGATTTCTGAACGGATACGCGATGCTTGAGTTCATCATCGAGCACATGAACGATCGGCAGTTTCTGATCGTGGCCTTCGCGAGCGTGGCGGCCATGGCGACGGTGCTGACGTTGGCCATGCCTTTGCTGTCGACCGATTCGCTCGGCCGGCGCATGAAGGCGGTGGCATACGAGCGCGAAAAAATCCGCCAACGCGAGCGCGAGCGCATGGCGCGCGGCGAAAAAGTCACGCTGCGGCAATCGCCCAAGCAATACGTCAAGACCGTCGTCGAGCGCTTCAATCTGACCAAATGGCTGGCGCAGGAAGAAGTCCGCGATAAGCTCGTGCAGGCTGGCTATCGCGGCCAGGCGCCCTATATCACGTTCCTTTTCTTTCGCCTGATCACCCCGATCATCACCCTGCTGGTGGCCGCATTTTATCTCTTCGTCGTGCTGGAATGGGATCAGCCACTACCGATCAAGATCAGCATCTGCGTGTTCGCCGCTTACCTTGGCTTGCAGCTTCCGCTCTTGATGCTGAAAAATAAAATCACCAAGCGGCAGCTTTCAATTCGCCGCGCATTTCCCGACGCGCTCGACCTGCTGCTGATTTGCGTGGAATCCGGCATGTCGATTGAAGCCGCATTCAAGCGCGTGAGCCAGGAGATTGGCTCGCAATCGATCGCGCTCGCCGAGGAGCTCACGCTGACCACCGCCGAACTGTCCTTTCTGCAGGATCGCCGTCAGGCCTACGAAAACCTCGCCAAGCGCACCGACATCGACGGCGTCAAGGCGGTCTGCATCGCGCTGCAGCAGGCCGAGCGCTACGGCACCTCTCTCGCCCAGACCTTGCGCGTGCTGGCGCAGGAGAACCGCGACATGCGCATGACCGAAGCCGAGAAGAAGGCCGCCGGTCTGCCGCCAAAGCTGACGGTGCCGATGATCCTGTTTTTTCTTCCGGTGCTGTTCATCGTGATTCTCGGTCCCGCCGCGATCCGCGTCATGGCGACCCAGGAAGACCAGCAGCAAAAGCAGCAGGTTCAGCCGCCGCAGCGTCCGGCGCAGCAGCCGACACGCCCGAACCCGAACGATCGGCTCCGGAACTCGCCATCCATGCGGTAATCCAAGCTTGCGCGGGATTTGCGCCTGAAAGCGCAAATCGCATTTCAGTCGACTGAAACCTGTTTCGTCTTCGAACGATCGCGCGCTAGCGGAGCAGGGCGCGCCTCCTTCTTCCAGTCCTTTTGCTGCAGCAGCATCTGCCTGAGGTAGGCGACATTGGCCGCAGCTTCTTCGGGCGACAGGTCGCCGCGGGCGATTGTTTCGGCTTCCGCAAAGCGGCCCTGCAACCCGACCACCAGCGCCAGATTCTGCCTCACCTTCGGTTCGGCGCCCGGCTGCGCCGCGGCGAGCCGCAGCGTTGCCTCGGCCTTGGGAAGATCCTTGGAGAGCGCGTAGGAGAGGCCAAGATTGGACAGCACCGAGGGCTCGTTCGGCACGATCCTGAGCGCGCTCGAATAGTGCGCCTGGGCTTCCTCGTGCCGCCCCATCTGGTCGAGCACGGCCCCTTGCACCGAGAGGATGCGCCAATCGGGCTGCTCCGGCGTATGGGCGCGATTGAGCACGTCGAGCGCCTGCTCGTTGCGCCCGACGTCGGCGAGTGCCCGACCATAGGCGCCGAGGATCGGCATGTTGCCGGGATTCTGGATCGAAGCCTGTTCGAGCACCGCCACCGCCTGAGCGCGTTGCCCGATACCGCGCAAGGCCTGTGCGTATTGTATCGCCACTTCGGCATTGTGCGGATCGGCCCTGTAGCGTTCGCCCAGCGTTTCGGCTTCCTTTCGCCACTCGGCCTGGGTCCGCGGCGTCGCGCTCGCAACCGAGCCCGTGGTTTCCTTCTCCGGCTCGCTGGCGCAGCCGGCAATCGCCAGCGCGAGGGCAACGGCCCCCACTGAGGCGATGAGACGCGCGTAGAGGGAATGATTCCGCATGGCTTGCCACTCAAAACTTGGCCGGTCCATCGCGGCCGGCAGTGGCGAGCAATAAACTGTTAACTTTAACGAGAAGTTAACCGGCCGGCCCCGGGAACTCGCGCCCGACGCCCCGTTGGCAGCTTCACCGGCGCTGGATGGCGTGATAGCAGCATGGCCTGCAGTCGCGGATAAACCTCCATGCATCCAGTCTTCGCCGCGCCCGGTCAGGCCGCCCAGCCGATCTGGTTTGTCACGCCTGAAAGTTTTCCGAAGACCCTTGCCGCGCTAGATGCCCAAACACGTTCCTTTGTGGCGGCGGCGGCTTTCGAGCCCAAGGCCGGCCGGCACTTGATCCTGCCGGCAGAGCAGAAGGCCGGCGCGCTGTTTGGGCTGGGCACAGACAACGACGACCCATTCCTTCCTGGCAGGCTTGCCGAACTGCTGCCGGCCGGGACTTATCGTTTCGCCAATGCGCCGCACGACAGCCGTCTCGCCGCGCTCGCCTTTGCGCTCGGTACCTATCGTTTCGGCCGCTATCGCAAGACCGATGACAAACCGCTCAAGCTCGTGCTGCCCGATGGCGTCGACGGGGCCGAGCTCAGCCGCGTCGTCGAAGGCATCACGCTCGCCCGCGATCTCATCAACACGCCCTCGAACGACATGGGCCCGGCCGAATTGGAGGATGCTGCCCGCGCTCTCGCCAAGCAGCACGGCGCAAAAACGCATGCTATCGTCGGCGACGAACTACTGGCAGAAAATTTTCCGCTCATCCACGCGGTCGGCCGCGCCGCCGCGCGCCTGCCGCGCCTGATCGAGCTGTGCTGGGGCGATGCAAGCCACCCGAAGGTCACCCTGGTCGGCAAGGGCGTGTGCTTCGACACCGGCGGCCTCGACATCAAGCCCGAGAGCGGCATGCGGCTGATGAAGAAGGATATGGGCGGCGCCGCGACCGTACTCGCGCTGGCGCATATGGTGATGGACCGCAAGCTCAAGGTTTCGCTGCGCGTGCTGATTCCGGCAGTGGAGAATGCGATCTCCGGCTCGGCCTTCCGGCCACTCGATGTTTACCCCTCGCGCAAGGGCCTCAGCGTCGAGATCGGCAACACCGACGCCGAGGGCCGCCTCATTCTCGCCGACGCGCTGGCGCTCGCCTGCGAAGAAAAGCCGGAGCTTCTGATCGACCTGGGCACGTTGACCGGCGCCGCGCGCGTTGCGCTCGGACCGGATCTGCCGCCGTTTTATACCGATGACGACGCGCTCGCCGACGAAGTTGTCCAGAACGCACAGCGCGAAAACGATCCGGTCTGGCGCTTGCCGCTCTGGCGGCGCTACGATTCGCTGCTGGAGTCCAAGGTCGCCGATCTCAACAACGTATCGAACGGCCCGTTCGCAGGCTCGATCATCTGCGCGCTGTTTCTCAAGCGTTTCGTCACCGCCAAGACCTGGCTGCATTTCGACATCTACGCCTGGAACCCGACCTCGAAGCCGGGCCGGCCGGAAGGCGGCGAATGCCAGGCCGCCCGCGCGCTTTATGCACTGCTTTGCCGACGCTACGGATAAATCGCAAGCTGTCGCTTGCGGATATCGCACGCTAAAGAAATAATACGGCTCCGAAACAATTTTTGACATCGCGCGCATGGCTGTCGAAATCCGCCCATCTCAGGCATTGCGGTTGCTGCACGAGTTGTCGCACGCGCTGGTCACCGACGGCGAGCCGGACCTTTCGCCGCGCCAGCTTGACGTGCTTTTCACCATCTATCTCGAACCGCCGCCGCACACGGTGCGCGGTCTCGCGGCAAAGCTCGGCGTGAGGACGCCCGTGATCACCCGCGCGCTCGACACCATGGGCAAGCTCGACCTGGTCTCCCGCCGGCGCGACGAGCGCGATCGGCGCAGCGTGGTAGTCCAGCGCACCGTCAAAGGCGCGCTGCACGTGGAACGGCTCGGTGATCTACTGGTCGCCAAGGCCAAGGAGCTGCCGCGGTGAACGAGAAAGCGAACTTCGATCCTCGCATCACGCCGGCCCGTCCTGATCTCGCGGCGAGCTTCCTGCAAGGCCAAATTCCGGCCTTACGCTACGTCCAAGGCGAAATCCGCGAAGTGTTCGACGCCCAGGCGCCGGTGCGGCGCGAGCCCGCGCCTGACGCATCGCTCGACACCGAAGCCCTCAAAGGCGAGCGTGTAACGATTTACGAAACGACCGACGAAGGCTGGTCCTGGGGCCAGCTCGAAAGCGACCGTTATGTCGGCTGGCTGCCCTCGAATGCTCTTGTCGCTCCCGGTCCTGCGCCGACACACCGTGTCGCCACCTTGCGCGCGCCGGTGCTGGTCGGTCCCTCGATCAAGGTTCCGACCGTCGAAATGCTTTCGCTCGGCGCGACGCTCGCCATCGTGCGCACCGAAGGCCGCTTTGCGGTGACCGCCAACGGCGGATTTGTTCCCCTGGTCCACCTCGCTCCGCTCAATGAGGCGGAGGAGGATTTCGTCGCCGTAGCTGAGCGCTTCGTCGGCGTGCCCTATCTCTGGGGTGGCAAGACCAGTCTCGGTCTCGACTGTTCCGCCCTCGTGCAGGTTTCGCTCGCCGCCTGCGGCATCGCCTGTCCGCGCGACAGCTCCATGCAGGAGGCCGTGCTTGGCCGGCCACTCGATCCGGACCCCGACTATTCAAACCTCAAGCGTGGCGATCTCGTATTCTGGAAAAACCACGTGGCGATTGTACGCGACGAGGCGCACTTCCTTCACGCCAACGGCTTCCACATGGCGGTCGCGGTTGAAGCGATCCAGGTGACGATCGCGCGATTCGGTAAAGATGGCACCCCGGTGACGAACGTGCGCCGCCTCGGTCGCTAGCTCTTGCTACTGCGCCGTTGCATCGAGCGGGGCGGTGTCGAGATTGAAGGCCGCGGCGAACAGCGCCCGCGTATACTCGCTCTTCGGCGCCTTGAAGACGTCCGCGGCGTCGCCCGCCTCCACCACCTTGCCGTGCCGCATGACGATGAGCTGGCTCGCCAAGGCGGCGACGACCTTCAGGTCATGCGAGATGAAAAGATACGTCAGGTCATGGCGCCGTTGCAGATCCCGCAGCAGGTCGACGATCTGCGCCTGGATCAGCATGTCAAGCGCGCTCGTCGGTTCATCGAGCACGAGAAAGTTCGGCTCGAGCACAATCGCGCGCGCGACCGCAATGCGCTGGCGCTGACCGCCGGAGAACTCGTGCGGATAGCGGTAACGCGTTTCCGGATCGATGCCCACGTCGCGCAACGCCGTGACCACGCGCGCGTCCCTTTCCTTTTCGGTCATCTTCGGATGATGAACCGTCAATCCCTCCGCCACGAGGTCGTGGATCGACATGCGCGGCGACAGCGAGCCGTAAGGATCCTGAAACACCACCTGCATGTGGCGGCGGAACGGCCGCATGTCCTTGAATCTCAGCCCGTTCAACGGCTGGCCCATGAACACCACCGGCCCATCCGCGGAAACGAGCCGCAAGATCGCAAGCCCGAGCGTTGTCTTGCCCGATCCGGATTCTCCGACCACCCCGAGCGTCTCGCCGCGGCGCAGCGCGATGCTGACTCCGTCGACGGCCTTGATGTGACCGACGGTCCTGCGCAGCAAGCCGCGCTTGATCGGGAACCAGACCTTGAGATCGCGCGTCTCCATCATCACCGGCGCGCTCGGATGGCGCGGCGCCGGCTCGCCCTTCGGCTCGGCCGCAAGCAATGCGCGCGTGTACGGATGCTCCGGCGCGGTGAAGATGCGTTCGACCGTTCCCTGCTCCACGATCTCGCCCATTTTCATGATGCACACGCGGTCGGCGATCTTGCGCACGATGCCGAGATCATGGGTGATGAAAAGCACCGCCATGCCGAACCGACGCTGCATTTCCTTCAGCAAGTTCAAGATTTGCGCCTGCACCGTGACGTCGAGTGCGGTGGTCGGCTCGTCCGCGATCAGCAGATCCGGCTCGTTGGCGAGCGCCATGGCGATCATTACCCGCTGCCGTTGGCCGCCGGAGAGTTGGTGCGGGTAGCTTTTGAGCCGATGTTCGGGGTCCGGAATCCCGACCTGACCGAGCAGTTCAAGCGTCCGCGCCCGCGCCTGCATGGCGGTCATCGGGCGATGCAGCATCAGGATTTCGCCGATCTGTCGCTCGATCGTGTGCAGCGGATTGAGCGACGTCATCGGCTCCTGGAAAATGATGGTGATGTCGTTGCCGCGGACCTCGCGGATGCCGCGCTCCTGCAACGGCAACAGATCGCGTCCGTCAAACAGGATCGCACCGGACGGATGGCTAGCCGCCGGATACGGCAGCAGCTTCAGCACCGAAAGCGCCGTCACCGACTTGCCCGATCCGGACTCGCCTACCAGCGCGACCGTTTCGCCCTTTTGTATGTCGAACGAGATGCGGTTGACCGCGAGCATGCGCTGTTGGCCGTGACCAAAGGCGACCGACAGATCGCGCACGGACAGCAGAGGAGGCGTCGTCGCGTCCATGGCGCTCACGTGAATATTTTTCGCGGGTCGAAGGCGTCACGCACCGCTTCGCCGATGAAGATCAGCAGCGAAAGCATGACCGCCACGCTGAAGAATCCGGCAAGCCCGAGCCACGGCGCCTGGATATTGGCCTTGCCCTGCGCCAGCAATTCGCCGAGCGACGGTGATCCCGGCGGCAGGCCGAGCCCGAGGAAATCGAGCGCGGTCAGCGCCGTCACCGACGATGACAGGATGAACGGCAGGAACGTCAACGTCGCCACCATGGCGTTCGGCAGCAGATGGCGGAACATGATGACGCGGTTCGACACGCCGAGTGCGCGCGCCGCGCGGATATATTCGAAATTGCGCGCGCGCAGGAATTCGGCGCGCACCAATCCCTCCAGGGAGACCCAGGAAAACAGCATCAGAATCCCAAGCAGGACGAAGAATCCCGGCACCAGCACCGACGAGATGATCAGGAGCAGATAGAGCTGCGGCACCGAGGTCCAGATTTCAATGAAGCGCTGAAACAGCAAATCGGTCCAGCCGCCGAAAAAGCCCTGCACCGCCCCGACGACCACGCCGATCACCGAAGAAACCACGGTCAGCGTCAAGCCGAACAATATCGAGATGCGAAACCCGTAGATCAGCCGCGCCACCACATCGCGGCCCTGGTCATCGGTGCCGAGCCAGTTGTATTCGAGATCGCGGCAGCCGGAGAGACCCTTGCGTTTGACCACCGCCGCGCATTCCTTTTCGCTCAACAGCCAGGTCGGCTTTGACGGCGCCGGCGTCGGCAAGTCGAGGTTGTGCGTGTCGTAGGAATAGCGAATCAGCGGCCACACCATGTAGCCGTCTTTCTCGGCAATCAATTTTTGCAAATACGGATCGCGATAGTCGGCTTTGGTCTCGAACTCGCCGCCGAACGTCGTTTCCTCGTATTGCACGAACACGGGAAAATAAAAGCTGCCGTCGTATTTGACCAGAAACGGTCGATCATTGGCGATGAATTCCGCGAACAGCGAAACAAGAAACAGAATCAGAAAAAGCCAGAACGAAACAAAGCCGCGGTGGTTTGATCTGAAATTCCGCCAGCGCCGGCGGTTGATCTGCGAGAGATAAAACCGCCACTGCTTTTCCGGCCCGAGCGGAACGGCCTCCACCGGCTCGACCGGTTTCGTCATCTTCTCCGCGGTTCGCGCATCCACCGCTAGACCTCCCGCGTCTCAAAATCGATCCGCGGATCGATCCACATGTAGGTGAGGTCGGAGACAAGTTTCACCACAAGGCCGAGCAGTGCGAATATGTAGAGGTTCGCGAACACCACGGGATAGTCGCGATTGAACACCGCCTCGAAGCTGAGCAGCCCCAGCCCATCGAGCGAGAAGATATATTCGATCAGAAACGCACCGGTGAAAAACGCGCTGATGAAGGCGGACGGGAAACCCGCAATCACGATCAGCATGGCGTTGCGGAACACGTGGCCGTAGAGCGTGCGCCGCTCGCTGCATCCCTTGGCGCGCGCGGTCAGCACATACTGCTTGCGGATTTCGTCGAGGAACGAGTTTTTGGTGAACAGCGTCATGGTGGCGAACGCACCCACGCCCATCGCGGTGATCGGCAGCGGCAGGTGCCACAGATAGTCGAGAATCTTATGCCACCACGGCAGCTGCGCCCAATTGTCGGAGGTCAGGCCGCGCAATGGAAATATGTCGAAGTAGGAGCCGCCGGCAAACAGAATGATCAGCAACAACCCGAACATGAAACCCGGAATCGCATAACCGATGATGACGACGCTCGAGGTCCACACGTCGAAACGCGAGCCGTCCCGCACGGCCTTGCGGATTCCGAGCGGGATCGAAATCAGATAGGTCAGCACCGTGATCCAAAGCCCAAGCGAGATCGACACCGGCAGTTTCTCTTTCACCAGTTGAATCACGCTGACGTCGCGGAAATAACTCTTGCCGAAATCGAACCGCAGATAGCGCAACATCATCCGATAGAATCGAACCGGGGCTGGCTGATCCAGGTCGAACATCTTTTCCAGGCTCTTGAGAAAAGCCTCATCGAGCCCTTGCGCACCGCGATACTTGGATGACAGTGAATTCGTCTGTCCGGCGCCCGGCAATTGCGATTGCGGCGTGAAGTCTCCGGCCTGCGATCCCGGAACGCGCGATTCTGCACCGGTGGAGGAGCCCTGCATCAGCGCAAGGATCCGCTCGACCGGCCCGCCCGGCGCGAACTGCACGACCGCAAACGAGATCAGCATGATCCCGAAGATGGTCGGGATCAGAAGCAGCAGGCGGCGAATGATATAGGCGGCCATGGTCCTTGGTGGTCTAAGCGTTCTTTCGCTATTGCGAAAATGCGGCGGCAGCGCGGTCGGCCCAAAGCCAACGCGATCGATACTAGCCCTTTTGCTCCAATTTTGCCGCCTTGCCCGGATCGTACCACCAGGTTTCCAACACGCCACGCGAATATTTCGGCTTCCGCGGCGGCCGATCGAACACATCCCAATAGGCCACCCAGTGCGACGCTTTGTACCAGTGCGGAATCCAATAGCGGCCCGCGCGGATCAGCCGATCAAGCGCGCGACAGGCGGTAACCAGCGCGGGCCGGCTGTCGGCGGCGATGATCCGATCGATCATGGCGTCAATCGCCGGATCGGCAATGCCGGCGAGATTTTGCGAACCGATCACCGTGGCAGCCTGCGATGAAAAATAGGAGCGCAGCGCATCGCCGGGCGTGGTGGAAAAGCCAAAGCGCTGGATCGCGATATCGAAGTCGAATTCATCCATCCGCTTTTGGTATTGCACGGCTTCAACGATTCGCAAGCTTGCTTCGATCCCGAGCGTGGCAAGGTTCTTGATGAATGGCATGTGGTGCGGCTGAAAGCTCGGCTCGTCGATCAGAAATTCGATCGTGAGCGGCTGGCCCTTGCTGTCGCGTAGAACTTTCTTGGTGATCTCGCGCTTTAGCCCGAGCTTGATCCAAATCCGGTCGAGCACGCCGGGCACATGCTCCGGATCCACCTCGTCACGCACGGTGTAGCCGGCCTCCCGCAGGAGCAGCACCGCCTTGCGCAGCAGTACGCGATCCGCCCCCGATCCGTCCGATACCGGCGGCACGAACGGCTCGCCGAACACCTCGTCCGGCACCTTGCCGCGGAACGGCTCGAGCAAGGCAAGCTCGTCCGCGCTCGGCGGCCCGGCCGCCATCAGGTCGGAATTCTGAAACACCGACTGCGTGCGCTGGTAGGAATCGTACATGATCGCCTTATTGGTCCACTCGAAGTCGAACGCGCAGATCAGCGCCTCACGCAGGCGTGAATCCTTGAACTTCGGCCGTCGCGTGTTGATGAACCAGCCCTGCGCACCGGAAGGCGTATCGTCAGGCAGGACATCGCGTTTGACTCTGCCGTCGCGCAGCGCCGGGAAGTCGTAGCGTGTCGCCCAGATGCGCGAGGTGAACTCCTCGCGGAACAGATAGTTCTTCGCGGTGAACCCCTCGAAGGCGACATCGCGGTCGCGATAAAATTCGAACCGCACGATATCGAAATTAAACTGTCCGCGCGAAACCGGCAGGGTCGCGCCCCACCAGTCCTTCACCCGCTCGTATTCGATATAGCGTCCGGTTTCGAAGCGCCCGACCCGGTAGGCGCCGCCCCCGAGCGGGACATCGAGCGTCGATTCATCAAACGGCCGCGAGGTATAATAGGCGCTCGAAAAGATCGGCAATCCGGCGACGAACAGTGGCACGTCGCGCGCGCGCTTCGGCGTGAAACGGCAAACCACGGTCGCCTCGTCGACCGCTTCCGCACCGGCAAAGTCGCGCAGGAATTGCGTGATGATCGGATGGCCTTTGTCTTTGAGCATCGTGAGCGAGAAAGCGACATCCTGCGCGGTAATTTTGCTGCCGTCGTGAAACCGCGCGGTCGGCCGCAGCATGAACCAGTAAGTCAGTCCGTCCGCGGAAATTTTCACGGACCGCGCCGTGAGCCCATACATGGCGTCGGGCTCATCCCCCGCGCGCGCCATCAGCGTCGCGAACGTCAGCTCCATGCCGAGCGCGGCTTCGCCTTTCAGGATGTAGCTGTTGAGCGAATTGAACGTGAAAAAATTCTGATTGTATTGTCGCGTTGCGCCGATCTGTGAAAAAATCCCGCCCTTCGGCGCCAACGGTTCCACATAATCGAAATGCGCAAAATCGGCCGGGTACTTCAGATCGCCGAAACCCGACATGCCGTGCCGCTCGGCTTCGTCGGCAGCCGGCGCGGCCGCTGCGAAGCTTTGCCAGCGCGGCAATCCGACCGCCGCCAATGCTCCGGCCGTCACGACGAGCGCGCGGCGCCGAGAGATCACTGCCGCGACCCGACCTTGGCGGCCTTGTCCGCATCCCACCACCAGACGGTCGGGAATGCGGAGCGGCCATATTTGGGAAGGTTAGTTGGTCGCCCGAATCGATCCCAGCGTGCCGTGCGCACTTTGCCGTATGTCCATTGCGGCACCACGTAATGGTTCCACAGCAGGACCCGGTCGAGGGCCTTCGTCGCGGCGACAAGCTCATCGCGATCCTTGGCATAGATCACGCGCTTGATCAGTTCGTCCACCGCGGGATTTTTTATGCCGATGAGATTGCGCGAGCCCCTGGTGTCGGCCGCCTCCGAGCTCCAGAAATCGCGCTGCTCGTTGCCCGGCGACAGCGATTCCGGCCATGACGCGACGATGACGTCGAAATCCCATTGTCTCAATCGGTTTTCGTATTGTGCCACATCCACGGTGCGAACCGTTACCTCCATGCCGAGCCGTTCGAGCGATGACTTGTAGAACAACACGAACCGCTCGGAATTCGGGTCTTCGACCAGAAACTCCACGCTCATCGGCTCGCCCGTTGGCCCCCGCAGCACGCGTTGGGTGCTGGCGCGACCAAGCCCCACCAGATTCTTCATGCGTTCGAAAAACCCCGGCGGATTTGTCTCGCGCACGGTCCAGCCGGCCTCGCGCAGCAAGCGAATGGCCTCGCGCAGGTTATTGCGGATTGCGTCCGGCGAATCCACCACCGGATTGCTATAGGCCGTGGTGAACACTTCCGGCGGCACCTTGTCGCTCACCGTCTCAAGAATCTCGAGTTCCTTGCCCGCCGGCAGCCCGGAGCTGGCAAGCTCGGTCCCGTCAAAATAGCTGGCGATGCGTCGGTACTGGTTGAAGAATATCTGCTTGTTCATCTCTTCGAAATTGAACGCAAAGTTGAAGGCGCGCCGCACCCGCGGGTCCTTGAATTTGTCTCGGCGAATATTGAACACGAAGGCCTGCATGGAACTCGAATTGGCAATGGGAAACTCCTCAAGGATCACGCGCTTATCGGTCACGGCAGGAAAATCGTAGGCCGTCGCCCAGCTCTTGGCGCTGTTCTCCGTGCGCCAATCAACTTGGTCGGCCTTGAAGGCTTCCAGCGCGACAGTCGGGTCGCGGAAATATTCGAACCGCAGCTCGTTGAAATTGTCGCGGCCGATATTGACGTTGAGATTCCTGCCCCAGTAGTCGGGCACGCGCTCGTACACGATTGTGCGGCCGGCTGCGAATTCCTTGATGCGGTAGCCGCCGTTACCCAGCGGCGGCTCGAGCGACGTGCTCGTGATGTCGCGCTTTTTGCCGTTCTTGTCGGCCCCCTCCCACCAGTGCTTGGGCAGCACGTTGAGCTGTCCGACGATCTGCGGCAGTTCGTGGTTCCCCGCCTGATCGAAGGTAAAGGTGATGTCGCGCTCGCCGCTCTTCTCCGCCTTCGTTACGTGGCGGTAATAGGCGGCATGGAACGGGCTCGATTTCTTGAACGCATCGAACGAAAAAACCACGTCGTCGGGCGTCACCGGCTTGCCGTCATGCCACTTTGCTTCGGCGCGCAGGCGATAGGTCACCGATGAATAATCGGGCGGATAGCTCACAGCCTCGGCCAAGAGGCCATATTCGGTCGACACCTCATCGAGCGACGGCACCAGAAGCGTGTCGAACAGATAATCGATGCCGAACGCCACCGATCCTTTCACGCCGGCAATGACGAGGTTGAAATTGTCGAACGTACCGAACGCGATCTGTCGCGCGACGCCGGCCTTGGGCGCATTCGCGTTGACGTAATCGAATTGCTTGAACCCAGCCGGGTACTTGAGATCGCCGAACAGCGACAGCCCATGCCGCCATGCCTTCTCCGTGCTCGGCGCTTGCGTCACCTGCGCGCGCGCGGAACGCTGCACGATGAATCCGGGCAACGAAATCACCGCCAGCAGGCTCGTAATATATTGAACGACAGCGCGGCGACTGAGGTGCACGGATGGCTCCATCTTTTGGCCCGTCCCGGAACCGCTTTTCAGGGTTGGATTATGTCGGAATTAGGAGGCTGCGCCACCCTGCGGGCTGCCTCATGCTACAAATCTGCGTGCGTCCGTCTGCACCTGACCGAGAGCTGCCCGCAATGTCCGTCGCACGCCTTAAGGCGTCGCCACATCGGTTCAGTTCGGCTTGGGAGCCGGAGCGGTTGGCGCTGGTGCGGGTGCCGGCGATTTTGGCGCGGCGGCCGGTGCCGGCGCAGCTGCTGTTGGCGCCGGTGCAGCAGCCGCCTTCGGCAGCGGTGCCGGATTGTCGGAAAGCGAATTGAGGTAGTCGATCACGTCGGCCCGTTCGCTGTCCTTCGGAATGCCCGGGAAGTTCATCGCCGTGCCCGGCACCATGCCCTTCGGATTCTTCAGATAGACATTGAGCTGATCGATCGACCAATTGCCGCTCTGGGCTTTCATCGCCGACGTATAGTTGAATTTCTCAACCGAATGTTTCGGGCGATTGACCACGCCCCACAGGTTCGGGCCGACCAGATTCGGACCATTCTTCTGGAAGCTGTGGCAGGCGAGACATTTCTTGGCAGCGGTCTCGCCGCGCTTGACGTCAGCACTGGCGAGCAGCGTCTCGATCGGAACCTCCGGCTGGTTTGGTTTGGCGGCCTCCTCGGTCGGATGTTCGGGAACTTCGATGACGTAGCCGGGTTTCTCCGGCTTGTGCGGAGAGAACAGCGCGCCCGCGGTGATATTGAGCGACAGCAGCACGAGACAGGTTCCGAGGATCGCCCCCAGAATTTTGTTCATCTCGAATGAATCCATCGCCAATCGGCTCCCGTTGGATTTAAACGCGGCACGGAAAAGGCCCGTGAAGGGCCTTGAGTGATGGCGGACACATACCCGGTTTGCCTCGCCCCTGGCAACCCGTATAAGCACACCCTGCGACATTCCTCCAACGCCGGAACGGGGCGGCTTTGAGAGTCCGCGATGGCCGATGATGTCCTGATCCTCATACCCGCCCGTATGGCTGCCACCAGGCTACCCGGCAAGCCGCTTCTCGACATCGCCGGCCAACCGATGATTGTGCACGTCCTTCGCCATGCCGAAGCCGCGGACCTCGGTCCGGTCGTCGTGGCGACCGATACCGACGTGATCGCTGCGGCGGTGGAAAAAGCCGGCGGCCGCGCCATCATGACCCGCACCGACCACGTCTCCGGCTCCGACCGGATTTTCGAGGCGCTCGGCATCGTCGATCCCAATGCCCGCGCTAAAATCATCGTCAATGTCCAAGGCGATCTGCCGACGCTTGCGCCCAAAGATTTGAAGGCCGCGCTCGGACCGCTGAAAGATCCCGCCGTCGATATCGCGACGCTCGCCGCCGAAATCAAAAAGCCCGACGAGCGCAGCAATCCAAACGTCGTCAAGGTGGTGGGCTCGCCCGTTGCGCCCGGCCGCCTGCGCGCGCTCTATTTCACCCGCGCGACCGCTCCGGCCGGTGACGGCCCGCTCTACCATCACATCGGGCTTTATGCCTACCGCCGCGCCGCGCTCGCGCGCTTCGTCGCTTTGCCGCCCTCGCCGCTCGAGAAACGCGAGAAGCTCGAACAATTGCGCGCGCTCGAGGCCGGCATGCGCATCGATGTCACCATCGTCGACACCGTCCCGCTCGGCGTCGATACGCCGGAGGATCTGGAAATCGCGCGCGCGATGCTGAAAGCCTGATCCCGAAAGCGGGAACCGGTTTCGAAACAGACCATGTTCAGACAAGGCAAGCATTGACTCCACGGTAGCGCTTAAGCGAAACGAACGGGCCATGAGCAAGCAAAAAATCGCGTTCCAAGGAGAGCCGGGGGCCAATTCGCACCTGGCGATCCGCGAGGCCTATCCGGATGCCGAGGCTGTAGCCTGCCCGACTTTCGAGGATGCCTTCACGGCCATCAACGACGGCAGTGCCGACCTCGCCATGATTCCCATCGAGAACTCGGTCGCCGGCCGCGTCGCCGACATCCATCACCTGATGCCGAGCGCGAATGTCCACATCGTGGCCGAACACTTCATGCCGGTGCGTCATCAGCTGATGGCGCCGAGGGGCGCGACGCTCAAAGGCATCAAGACGGTCGAAAGTCACGTCCATGCGCTCGGCCAGTGCCGCAAGGCGATCCGCAAGCTCGGCATCAAGGCTGTGGTTGCGGCCGATACCGCAGGCTCGGCGCGCGAGATTGCGGAGGCCGGCGACAAGACCCGCGCCGCCATCGCCACTCGTCTTGCTGCCGAAATCTACGGACTCGATATCCTCGCCGAGGACATCGAGGACGAGGCGCACAACACCACGCGCTTCATCGTGCTGTCGCGCGAGAAGAAATGGGCACCCCGCGGCAAAGGCAAGGTCATCACCACTTTCTTGTTCCGCGTGAAGAACGTGCCGGCGGCGCTCTACAAGGCACTGGGCGGGTTTGCCACCAATGGCATCAACATGACCAAGCTCGAAAGCTACATGATCGAGGGCAATTTCTTCGCCACGCAATTCTACGCCGATGTCGAGGGCCATCCCGACGACCGCGGGCTGGTGTTCGCGCTCGAAGAACTATCGTTCTTCTCGAAAGAGCTGCGGATTCTGGGCGTCTATCCGGCGCACGAATTCCGCGAGACGTTCGAGGAACAGAAGGCCTGACATGAAAATCAAGGCCAACGGCATCACCTTCAACTGCCAGCTCGACGGACGCGAGGGTGCGCCCTGGCTCGTCCTTTCGAACTCGCTCGCAACCGACCTGCACATGTGGGACGAGCAGGCGGAGCAATTGCGGGATCGCTACCGGGTGCTGCGCTATGATCAGCGCGGCCATGGCCAGTCCGATGCGCCGGCGGGCCGCTACACTTTCGATCTGCTGATCGACGACATTATTGCCTTGATGGACGCGCTCGGGGTGAAGCGCACGCATTGGTGCGGCATATCCATGGGCGGCGCCACCGGCATGGGCGCGGTGCGAAGGCATCCCGACCGCTTCGATCGCCTCATCATCTGCGACACGCCCGGCCAATCGACCCCCACGACCGCCGCGCAATGGGAGGAGCGTATCGCCAGCGCGCAAAAAGGTGGCATGCAGGCGCAACTCGAATCGACGATCGCGCGCTGGTTTCCACCCGAGACCGTGAAGGCCAATCCGCCCCATCTCGACAAATTGCGGAAAATGATAATGAACACGCCGGTCAACGGTTTCGTCGGCGGCTCGGCGGCTCTAGCGAACCATGACTTCAGACCCGGCATGCGCGGCGTGCAGCGGCCCATGCTTTACATGTGCGGCGAAAAGGATGGCCACAACGCCGCGACCATGCGGCTGATGCAGCAGGAGTTCCCCGCGTCGAAATACATCGAGCTTCCCGGCGCCGGGCATATTTCCAACATGGATCAGCCGGCATTGTTCACCAAGGCGATGCGGGAATTTCTAAGCGCGACGTGAAGGCGGCACCCGAACCTTGGGTGCGAAAACAGCCCTCAGCACCATCTCGACCAAGCGATCCAGCGATCCGAACAACGCACGCATCTGCGTCCGGATGAACTCAGCCCGTTCCAAGTGGGCCCGCTTGATGAGCTGCGCCCGCACCGCTGCGCGCTCCGGCGCGCTGAGCGACCGATAGTCATAAAATTCGATCATGGCTTTCATCGTCATCTCCATCAGGTCTGGCGCAGGTCTTTACGCTCGGCCGATAATCACGTAAAATGAATAATAAAGATCATATCAATCTCATGGTGAGAACGATGGACCTGTCCGATCTGAGCATCTTCCGCGCGGTGGTGCAGGAGGGGGGCGTCACGCGCGCCGCCGAACGGTTGCATCGCGTGCAATCCAACATCACGACGCGTGTGCGCCAGCTTGAAGAGGAACTCGGCGTCGATCTCTTCATCCGCGAAGGCAAACGGCTCCATCTTTCGCCCGCAGGCAAGCTCCTGCTCGGCTATGCCGACCGTCTGATCGACCTGGCGGCGGAAGCACGCGACGCCGTGCATGACGCAAAGCCGCGCGGCCTGTTCCGGCTCGGCTCGATGGAAAGCGCGGCGGCCATGCGCCTGCCCGCGCCGCTCAACGAATATCATCACCGCTTTCCGGAAGTGACACTTGAGCTGCAGACCGGCAGCATCCAGGACTTATCGGCGAAAGTATTGCACGGCGAGCTTGACGCCGCGCTCGTGGCGGAACCCGTCGCCGACGCACCGTTCGAGAAGGCGACGATATTTCAAGAGGAACTCGCGATCATCGCCGCCGCGCGCCACCCTCCGATAAAATCACCACGCGATCTGCGGCCGCAGACCATGCTGGCGCGCGAAATGGGCTGTCCCTATCGGCTTCGCCTCGACCAATGGTTCAAGCAAGCCGGCGAAATGCCCGAGCGCATCGTCGAAATGACCTCGTGGCACGCGATCCTCGGCTGCACCGCGGCCGGCATGGGCGTTGCGGTTTTGCCGAAGATGATGCTGAACACATTTCCCGACCGGAAACTCCTGAGCGTGCATCCGCTACCGAAAAACCTTTCGATCGCCCCGACCGTGCTGATCTGGCGCAAGGGCGCGCAGTCGCCGAAGGTGAGCGCGCTGCTGGAGGTGTTGAAGGCATCGCCAAACGGCGCGTCCAAACACGAACGCCGCAAGGCAACGCTGGACGCTTAGGTACGGCCTAATCGGTCTTATATCGTCTGATTATATTCGCCGACTTCCTTGTGCGTCCGCAGCACGCTGTCGACCGCCTTGAACATGGCGTGCATGCGCGCCTCCGACACCGGACTTTCGACCACGACCACCAGTTCCGGCTTGTTCGATGAGGCACGCACCAGCCCCCAGGTGCCGTCCGCCACCGTCACGCGCACGCCGTTGACGGTGACGAGATCGCGGATCGCTTCGCCCGCGACCTTCTCGCCCTTCTGCTTTGCGGTTTCGAAATGCTTCACCACCTGGTCGACCACGCCGTATTTCTTCTCGTCGTCGCAATGCGGCGACATGGTGGGCGAGGACCAGGTTTTCGGCAGCGCGTTTTTCAAATCCGCCATGGTCCTTCCGGGATTGCGGTCGAGCATGTCGCAGACCGCAAGCGCGAAGATCAGCCCGTCATCGTAGCCGCGGCCGAACGGCTCGTTGAAGAAGAAATGCCCGGACTTCTCGAAACCGGCGAGCGCGCCGAGCTCGTGCGTGCGGCGCTTCATGTACGAATGACCGGTTTTCCAGTAGTCGGTCTTGGCGCCGTTCTTGATCAGCACCGGGTCAGTCATGAACAATCCCGTCGATTTCACGTCGGCGACGAATTTCGCATTCCGGTGCAGCGAAGAGATATCGCGCGCCAGCATGACGCCAACCTTGTCGGCGAAAATCTCGTCGCCGGTGTTGTCGACCACCCCGCAGCGATCGCCGTCGCCGTCGAAGCCCAGGCCCACGTCGGCCCTGGTGCGCAACACCTCGTCGCGCATGGCGTGCAGCATCTTCATGTCTTCGGTATTGGGGTTGTAGCGGGGGAACGTGTGATCGAGTTCGCAGTCGAGCGGCACGACTTCGCACCCGACCGCCTCGAGCACGCGCGGCGCGAACGCCCCGGCCGTGCCATTGCCGCAGGCGCAGACCACTTTGAGGCGGCGCTTCAGCTTCGGCCGCTTCGTCAGATCGGCAATGTAGCGCGCGGGAAAATTCTCCACGAACGCATAGGACCCGCCGCCTTTGAGTTCGTATTTGCCGTTGAGCACGATCTCTTTCAGCCGGCTCATCTCGTCCGGCCCAAAGGTGAGCGGACGGTTTGCACCCATCTTCACGCCGGTCCAGCCGTTGTCGTTATGCGAAGCCGTCACCATCGCGACGCACGGCACATCCAAATCGAACTGCGCAAAATAGGCCATCGGCGTCACCGCAAGCCCGATGTCGTGCACCTTGCAGCCGGCCGCGAGCAGTCCGTTCACCAGCGCCATCTTCACCGATGCCGAATAACCGCGGAAATCGTGACCGGTGACGATTTCGGGCCTGACGCCGAGTTCGCGGATCAGCGTGCCGAGGCCCAAACCCAGCGCCTGCAGGCCCATGAGATTGATTTCTTTGCCTAGCAGCCAGCGCGCGTCGTATTCGCGAAAGCCGGTGGGTTTGACCAGCGGCTCCGACTCATAGGCGTAGGTATTGGGAACAAGCGCCGGCTTCGGCCTCGGAAACATCTTGATATCCTCAACTGCGTGCGCATCGAGCACATAGCCGAAGTGCGCGCGATGGGAAAGCCATACGCTTGAGAAAATTGATCCTAGCGTAAGTGCGGCATGACCTCGGACGCAAACATCTCCATGTTCCGCCGCGTCAATTCATCGCTGAGCACGCCGAATTGCAGCATCACCACCAGATTGTTGGCGGAGGTTGCGTCGCGCAGCTTGCCGAGATGCTCGCGCACCGTTCGCGGACTGCCGACCACGACCGTGCCGGCCTCCATCAGCGATTCAAGCGAATGGCGCGCGTTCGACCCCAACGATTTGCGGATCTTGATGGTGTTCTTCATCGACGACAGCGACGTGTAGCCGGGCGGCAGCAGCATCTCCCACGGCACCACGAGAAAATCGTTGAACAGCGACTCGATCCCTGCCCGCGCCTCCTGCCGCGCGCGCTCGTCGGTGTCGGCCACATAGACGGGTGACGCCCAGCCGAGCTGGTCGGGCGAAGCCTCGTAGCCGTACTGCCTGGCCTGCTCGCGGTAGAGGTTGAGATAGCGCGCCACAAGATCGCGGCCGCTGAACGTCACCAGGAACGGATATTTGCGTTCCGGCGCCGCCGCCCACTTGATCGTCTCCGATGATCCCATCGACGGAATCCAAATCGGCGGATGCGGCTGCTGAAAGGGACGCGGCCACAAATTCACGTAGCGGAAATTGTAGTGCTCGCCCTCGAACGCGAACGGTCCCGGCCTGGTCCAGGCCGCCACGATCAGATCATGCGCCTCTTGATAGCGCTCGTGCGAGAAGTAAGGATTGATCCCGGTCGCATGATACTCGTTGCCGATGCCGCGCACGAAGCCGGTGATGATCCGCCCCTTCGACAGGTTGTCGAGCATGGCGAATTCTTCCGCGATGTTGATCGGATTGTTCACCAGCGGCAGGGCGCGGCCAAGGATGGCGATTTTGGCTTTCTTGGTACGTTGAATGAGCGCGCTCGCAATCAAGTTGGGAGCCGGCATCAGGCCATAGGCGGTCTGGTGATGCTCGTTGACGGCGATCACGTCGAAGCCGAGTTCCTCCGCATAGGCGAGCTGATCGATGTAGGAGGCGTATTCGTCCGCGCCCTTCTTCGGATCGTAGAGCGCGTTCGGCAGCACCACCCAGCCGGCGCGGTGCTTATGCCGCTCCACGATGTCGAGCGGGCGATAAGGCATCAGGTGAAAGAACGTGAACTTCATCGCCGCCCCCCGCTCAGAAAGCTCAGGATCAGCGGCATCGCGACATCAAGCCGCTCGAAGTGCGGCCGATGCCCGCATTGCGGAATGATCTCGACCCGCGCGCCGCTCACGCGTTCACCCCAGGCCTTCGCGTAGGCGCTCGGGAACAGCTTGTCCTGCTCGCCCCAGATCACCAGCGTCGGAACATCGATGCGGTGCAGCCAGCGCTCGAGCATCGGATTGTACCAGCGCGGCTCCCAGCCGAATTTCGCCGCCATGAAACGATTGGTCAGCGCAATGTCCGCCTCTTCGTCGCTCGGCTCATGCGCGAGTTCCGCCTCGGCGAATGTCTGGTCATGCCAGAGATTGCGCACCGCCTCTTCCGCCGACCAGATGAAATTATCGCCGCTGGGAATCCCCTTCACGCGAATTCCGGCCGGCGCCAGCAACGTGAGGCTCGCGACATGGACGGTGTTTCGGACCGCGAGCTCGGCCGCCACCCAGCCGCCCAACGAATGGCCGATGAGATGAACCTCGCCGCCCAGGCCATCGAGAAAGTCGAGGTAGTACATCGCGAGGTCGGGGACGTTCCTGATCCAGGTTGGATTGTCGGAATGGCCGAAGCCGGGATGTTCCGGCACGAGTACGTCGTGATTCTGCGCAAGCTTCTCGAAGAACGGCCCCCAGGCCGGCAGACCGGCCGCGCCATGCAGGTAAAGCACCGGTTCGCCCTGCCCATCGCGCAGCAAACGCACGCCGCAATCCTGCACGCGATGACGTATTTCCCGCATTGCCATGACGCCTCCCGCACCCGCGATTGGACAGAATGTCAGGATTGCTCAAGCACGAAAAGAGCATCCTGCGCGAGGCAGCCGCGCTACACGATCATCGGTGGATGAAATCGACGGCCGGGCTATTGCTGTTCGAGCACGAGTTTGCCGCGATCGTGCGTCCAGCGCACCCGCGACAGGAACGTCATGCCGAGCAGATTTTCCGTCAGCGCGTCATCGGGCACCACAATGGCCCGCACGTCCCGCACCACGATGTCGTCAATTTCGATCGTATCGAGGTGCACCGGCGCGGCCTTGCCGGTGCCGTTCGCGGTATGCGTCGTCACCGTATAATCGCGCTGTCCCGGATGAAAGCCGAGCAATGAGGCCGTGCTTTCGCGCAAGGCGACCGCACCGGCGCCGGTATCGACGATGAACGGAATTCTCAGCGTGTCGACGCGCGCTTCAACCCGGAACTGGCCGTCTCGGCTGCCGTGCAGCGTTACAATGCGTGCGGAGGGACCGAGCGTTACCACCTGCGGAAGCGATGGCTTGGGTGGTGTCGTGATATGCGGCGAAGGCCGAGGTGGCGCCGCCGGCGCGATCACCGTCGTCATCGACGATGAGCGAGCCATTGGCTCCGCGGCAACGATCTGCCTGTGGTCTTGCACATGCTCCGGGTTGACGATGGCCCGGTCGGCATAGCGCGCGACGAATGCCCCGCCCATGATGAGCAATGTACAAAAGACGATGAGCGAACGCATGTGCGGACCCGACCGTGTGGCACCCAACACATCATGCGGCAGTCCAACATCGGACTAACGCAATGCGCGAAGGGGCGCGATTTTGTCCGTTTGGTAATAACATCATTGCGGAAACGCGACAAATCTTAACGTTTTTTCTTAACGAATATGACTCAGCGGCCGGCAGGACGTTTCGCACGCCGCGTTGCGGGCGCGTTAAGCGGATTATCCGGCCACGGATGCTTCGGGTAACGGCCTTTCATTTCGGATTTGACAGCGGCATAGGAGCCACGCCAGAAACCGGGCAGATCACGCGTCACCTGCACCGGCCGTCGCGCGGGCGAAAGTAATTCGATCACCAGCGGCACTTTTCCACCGGCGATCGCCGGGTGGCGATCGAGACCAAATAATTCCTGGACGCGAATGGAAAGTTTCGGTCCCTCTTCCGCCTCATAATCGATCGGCACGGCCGAACCCGACGGCGCGGCAAAATGCGTCGGCGCCTCGGACTCAAGCCGCCGCTTGAGAGTCCACGGCAGCAATGCCTGCAATGCTTCCTCGAATTCGCGGTCGCTCAGATCGGCAAGCGCGGTTTTCGAGAGCAGATGCGGCGCGAGCCATTCGTCAGCGTTTGCCGCTAGCGCCGTGTCGGAGAGGTCGGGCCATTCGTCACCTTCCGCTCGCCGCAGGAACATCACTCGATCGCGCCATTGTCTAGACGTCTTCGTCCAAGGAAGCCGGTCAATGCCCAGCCCGATCAGACCTTGCGCGAGCCTGCGGGCGGACTCCTCGCTTGGGGCGATCTTCACCGGCTGATCGCCGAGCACGAGCGCGCCCAGCCGCCGGCTGCGCCGGCCCCGCAAACTCGCGCTGGCTGAATCGAAAGCGATCTCCTCGCGGCTTTCGATGCGGCTCGCGAACCGGCTCTCGATCTCGGCCAGCGATATCGCTGCCGCCAGCAATATGCGGCCTTGCGCGGCCGCGCCCGCAAGCTCAACGACCACGAGGAAAGGCTCGCGCGCAAGCGAGGATGCGGGATCGATATTTCCGCCGCGTCCGTTCGCCAGCAGAAACGCACCGTCCGCACCGCGGTTTTTGGCGATCCGATCCGGATAGGCGAGCGCGAGGATCGCGCCAAGATTATCCTCAAGGGGGGAGAGAGCAGACTGCACGGGCTGCAACGCATCGCCTTGAACGATCTCCGCCCATCGCCTGGCCATGCGCCGCGCCTCTTCGCCGCGCCGCGACCGGTCGCGGCGAAATCCATCGAGGCGATGCGCAAGATTCACATCGTCGCCGCCGAGACCCCGCTCGGTCAGGATCGCGGCAATATCCGCTGCAAGCTGGCCCGCGCCTTCGGCTGCGGCATCGACAACCATGCGGGCAAGCCGTGGCGCCAGCGGCAACCGGTTGAGTTTGCGGCCCTCGTCGGTAATCCGGCCCAGCGCATCGATCGCCCCGAGATCGACCAGTATCGCCTTGGCCTCCGCGAGCGCGGCCGAAGGCGGCGGATCGAGAAACACGAGCTGACCCGGATCGCTCACGCCCCATTGCGCGAGATCGAGCACGAAGCCCGACAGGTCGGCGGCCAGAATCTCCGGCTTGGCGAACGGCTCGAGCGAGGCGGTTTGCGGCTCGTCCCACAGCCGATAGCAAATCCCGGGCTCGGTTCGCCCGGCGCGGCCGCGCCGCTGATCGGCGGCGGCGCGCGACACGCGCACGGTTTCGAGCCGCGTCAGACCGACCTCGGGTTCGTAGCGCGGCACCCGCGCCAGGCCTGAATCGATCACAATGCGTACGCCTTCGATGGTCAATGAGGTCTCGGCAATGGAGGTTGCCAGCACCACCTTGCGGCGCCCGGCCGGTGCCGGCGCGATGGCTTGATTTTGCTCGGTCCAATCGAGCCCGCCATAGAGCGGCACGATGTCGACCGACGCGTCCTTGATCTGCTCGCGCAGAAGCGTTTCGGTGCGACGTATTTCTCCGGCGCCCGGGACAAATACGAGCACCGAGCCTTGATCGCTGCGCAAGCCGCGCACCACTGTGTCGACAACGGCTCTCTCGACTGGCGTGCGTGGATCGCGTCCAAAATAGCGCGTCTCGACCGGAAAGCTCTTTCCCGCGCTCTCGATCACTGGCGCACCGCCTAATAATCTCGCGATGCGCGCGCCGTCGATCGTGGCCGACATGACGAGCAGTTTCAGATCCTCGCGCAGGCCTTGCTGGGCATCGCGCGCAAAGGCAAGTCCAAGATCGGCATCGAGCGACCGCTCGTGAAACTCATCGAACAGCACGGCCGCCACCTTGCCAAGCGCGGGATCCTCGAGGATCAGGCGCGTGAACACGCCTTCGGTGACCACCTCGATGCGCGTCTTGCGCGACACCTGAGAGGCAAAGCGCACGCGATAGCCCACCGTCTCGCCGACCTTTTCGCCAAGCGTCGAGGCCATGCGTTGGGCTGCCGCCCGCGCGGCCAGCCGCCGCGGCTCAAGCACCAAAATCTTACGGTCTTTCGCCCACGGCTCGTCGGCCAGCACCAGCGGCACGCGGGTGGTCTTGCCGGCGCCCGGCGGTGCAACCAGAACAGCCGCATTGCCGCTGGCGAGCGCCCTCGTCACCTCAGGCAGCACCGGATCGATCGGCAAGGGCGAGCCGAACGACCGCGTCGCGCTCACGCGCTCGTCCCCGGCCGGCCGATGCTCAGATATTTGAAGCCGAGCATTGCTATCTCTTCCGGCCGATAGATGTTGCGCAGATCGACCATCACCGGCTGCGCCATCACCGACTTGAGCTGCTCGAAATCGAGCGCGCGGAATTCTTCCCACTCGGTGACGATGACGAGTACGTCGGCACCCTTCGCGCAGGCATAGGGATTGTCACAATAGGTCACATCGGGAAGAATTTGCTTTGCCTGCTGCATGCCGACCGGATCGTAGGCGCGCACCCTGGCGCCCATGTCATGCAGCGCCGTGATCAGCGGGATCGATGGCGCTTCGCGCATGTCGTCGGTGTTTGGCTTGAACGTGAGCCCGAGCACCGCCACGGTCTTGTCGCGCGCCGAACCGCCAAGCGCTGCCGCAACTTTGCGCGCCATGGCGCGCTTGCGTGTGTCGTTGACCGCAGCCACCGTCTCTACGATGCGCAGCGGCGCGACGTTGTCCTGCGCGGTCTTGATCAGCGCCACCGTGTCCTTCGGGAAACACGAGCCGCCATAGCCAGGCCCGGCATGCAAAAACTTGCCCCCGATCCGATTGTCGAGCCCGATGCCGCGCGCGACCTCCTGCACGTTGGCGCCGAGCTGTTCGCAAAGATCGGCGATCTCGTTGATGAAGGTGATCTTGGTGGCAAGAAACGCATTTGCCGCGTATTTGATGAGCTCGGCGGTGCGCCGGTCGGTGTAGAGGATCGGCGCCGCGTTCAGATAAAGCGGCCGGTAAAGCGCAGCCATGATCTCGCGCGCGCGCGCCTCGTTGGTGCCGACCACGATGCGGTCCGGATGCTTGAAGTCTTGAATCGCCGCGCCTTCGCGCAGGAATTCCGGATTCGACACGACCGAGAAATCGCCGTCCGGCCGCGCGCTGCGGATGATGTTCTCGACTTCGTCGCCGGTTCCCACCGGCACGGTCGATTTGGTCACGACGACCGTAAAACCGTTCAACGCCGCCGCGATCTCGCGCGCGACCGCATGAACGAACGTAAGATCAGCATGGCCGTCGCCGCGCCGCGACGGCGTTCCGACCGCGATGAAAACCGCCTCGGCCTCCGCCACCGGCCGCTTGAGTTCGGTCGTGAAGCTCAAACGCCCCGTGCGCACATTGGCCGCAACGAGATCCGCGAGCCCTGGTTCATAGATCGGAATCTCGCCGCGCTTGAGCGCTGCGATCTTGTCCGCGTCCTTGTCGACGCACGTCACATTGTGCCCGAAATCGGCAAAGCAGGCCCCTGAGACGAGCCCCACGTAGCCGGTGCCGATCATCGCAACGCGCATCGCAGCTTATCAGCCATCCTTCGTGTCCGGCGCGGCCGCCGGCCGTGGCCTCATAGCAGAGGCCCGTCACGCTGGCGAGCCCGAAGAGCGGTGGAGCGTTAGCGGCATCTGGAAAGCCAGCTGGTCGCAACGCGCGTGTCGACCGCGGCGCCATCGAGGACCTGGGAATGGCCGTATTCGTTTGCCGATTCCCACAGTCTGATTTTGTCGCCGCGCTTGATCATGACGATTCCGTATCCGCGATAGGGCGGCTCGAGGTTGCGCACATCGAGCGTGATCTGATCGCCCGAAACCTCTGCGCTCAAGACATTGTATTCGAAGTTCGCCCGCGGTCCGTTGAAAAACCTCCGCGCAACCAGGCCCGAAGGCAGTATCGAATATTCCTGATACAAATTGCTGTCGCTCGCCGGCGCCTTGCAGTTTTCCGCCCAGGTGCCGATCATGCCGAACTTCTCGAAAGTCTGCGCCACCGTTTCCGCATTCGCCGCTCCTAAAGAGACCGACAAGAGCGCAGCGATCAAAGCTAGCCGCCGGTACATGCCTATTCCCCATGTCCATCGTCGCGCTCCCATTTCAGAGCTAAGGCTCGCCCATGAGCCCTGCAAGTCCACAGGGAAGTGTTGATTCAGTCGAGCAGGCAGCCCACATTCGGAGCCATGCCAGCACAAGCCAAATCCAGCGCCAGCAAGCCCAGGCCCGTGGTTGCCAAACCGGCCGGCGCCTCCCGCCCGTTGAAGGCCGGCGACCACGTCTTCCTGGTCGACGGCTCCGGCTACATTTTCCGTGCCTACCACGCGTTGCCGCCGCTCACGCGCAAGTCCGACGGCCTGCAGATCAATGCCGTGCTCGGCTTCTGCAACATGCTGTGGAAGCTGCTCAACGAGATGAAGCCGGACGAGCGCCCGACTCACCTCGCGGTGGTGTTCGACAAATCGGAAAAGACTTTCCGCACCGATTTCTATCCCGACTACAAGGCGCACCGGCCCGAGGCACCCGACGATCTCATTCCGCAATTTCCGCTGATCCGCGAAGCCGTTCGCGCCTTCGACATTCCCTGCCTGGAGCAGGCCGGCTTCGAGGCCGACGACCTGATCGCGACCTACGCGCGGCTCGCCTGCGAAGCGAAGGCCACCGCGACGATCGTTTCGTCTGACAAAGACCTGATGCAGCTCGTCAACGACCGCGTCGTCATGTACGACACCATGAAGGATCGCCGCATCGGCCGCGCCGAGGTGATCGAGAAATTCGGCGTGCCGCCCGAGAAGGTGATCGAGGTGCAGTCGCTGATCGGCGATTCCACCGACAACGTGCCGGGTGTGCCGGGATTAGGTCCAAAAGCAGCGGCATCGTTTATACAAGAGCTTGGTTCATTGGATGACATTTTCAAATACAGGAAATCGCCCGAAGCTCTCGATGAGAGGCTCACGAAAAAATTGGCAGAATTACAGGCAGAGATTGACAAGATCGCTGGCCAGCCAATCAAAATAGGGTCTGGAGCAGACATTGGAAGAATTCTTGGTACTAAATTTGGCGTTAAAGATTTGCCGCTCGATAAGAAGGGTCTCGTGAGCGCAGACTCTGCAAGAATTGAAGAGTTGGCCGCATCTGGAAATCACTTTTGCGAACTGATTGTACGAGCTCGGAGCACATCACGAAATATCGGCGGCAATGTTCGTAAGCTAATTGACGGTGAAGAGAACGCGAAAATTTCCAAACGGCTCGTCACGCTCGACCAGCGCGTCAAGCTTGACGTTCCGGTCGATGCACTCGCCGTGCACGAGCCAGACTACAAACGGCTGATCGCATTCTTGAAGGCGATGGAATTCAACACGCTGACGCGTCGCGTCGCCGAAGCCGGCAGCATCGATGCCAGCGAGATTGAAGCGGATGCGAACTTGTCCGCCGACGCCACTCCTCCAAAGGAGGAGAGTAGTGAGCAAGCTGAGCCGGACGCGATCGGTGCGCAACGGGGGACCTCCACCCCGACATCTGCAGCATCGACCCTCCCCCTTGCCGGGGGAGGCATGCGCGCAACCGCCGAGCTTGCCGCAAAATCAAAAAAAGAAGCCGCCGACGGCTTCACACCCAGCGCCCGCGCCGCCGCCAATCTCGCAGCAGTGCGCGCGCTGAAATTCGATCGTTCGAAATACGAGACAGTCCGCACGCTCGATCGTCTCAAAGAATGGATCGCGCGCGCCCACGAGACTGGAACGGTTGCGATCGACACCGAGACCACGAGCCTTGACCCGATGCAGGCCCACCTTTGCGGCTTTTCGCTCGCCGTGGCGCCGAACGAAGCCTGCTACGTACCAATCGGCCACAAGGCCAATGACGCGGCTGAAGGCTTGTTTGACGCCGGCCTCGCGCCCAATCAGATTCCGGAAAAAGCCGCGCTCGCCGCGATCAAGCCGCTGCTGGAAGACCCGGCCGTGCTCAAGATCGGCCAGAACCTGAAATACGATTGCCTGATCTTCGCGCAGCGCGGCATCGACATCACACCGCATGACGACACCATGCTGATGTCCTACGTGCTCGACGCTGGACGAAGCGACCACGGCATGGACGTCCTGGCCAAGCGCTGGCTCGGCCACGACACCATCCATTTCCAGCACGTCGCCGGCTCGGGCAAGTCGCAGGTCACCTTCGATTGCGTCGCGATCGACAAGGCCACCGAATACGCCGCCGAGGATGCCGACGTTACGTTGCGGCTCTGGCAGGCGCTCAAACCGCGCATGATCGCCGAGCACGTCACCACGGTCTACGAGACGCTCGAACGGCCGCTCGTTCCGGTGCTCGCGCGCATGGAACAGCGTGGCATCTCGATCGACCGCCAGGTGCTCTCCCGGCTGTCCGGCGAATTCGCGCAAAAGCAGGGCGGCCTCGAAGACGAGATCAACAAGCTAGCCGGCGCGCCGATCAATCCGGGAAGCCCCAAGCAGCTCGGCGACATTCTGTTTGGCAAGATGGGGCTCCCCGGCGGCACCAAGACCAAGACCGGCCAATGGGCGACCGGCGCCCGCGCCCTCGAAGACCTCGCCGAGCAGGGCCATGAGCTGCCGAAAAAGATTTTGGACTGGCGCCAGGTTTCCAAACTGCGCTCGACCTACACCGACGCGCTCCCGAGTTTCGTCAATCCGCACACCCATCGCGTGCACACGAGCTACGCCCTCGCCGCCACCACCACGGGGCGGCTGTCGTCTTCCGACCCCAACCTGCAGAACATTCCGGTGCGCACCGAGGACGGCCGCAAGATCCGGCGGGCGTTTGTCGCCGACGACGGCTGCAAACTCGTCTCCGCCGACTATTCGCAGGTCGAACTGCGGCTGCTCGCCGAAATCGCCGACATTGCGGCGCTGAAAAAAGCCTTCCGCGACAATCTCGATATCCATGCCATGACGGCGTCGGAGATGTTCGGCGTGCCGATCAAAGGCATGCCGGGCGAAATCCGCCGGCGCGCCAAAGCCATCAACTTCGGCATCATCTACGGCATCTCGGCCTTCGGCCTCGCCAATCAGCTCGGCATCGAGCGCGAAGAGGCCGGCGCCTACATCAAGAAATATTTCGAGCGCTTCCCCGGCATCCGCGACTACATCGAGGAGACAAAAGCCTTCTGCAAGAAGAACGGCTATGTGCTCACGCTGTTCGGGCGCAAGTGCCATTACCCCGACATCGTCAATTCCAATCCGTCGATCCGTGCCTTCAACGAGCGTGCCGCGATCAATGCCCGCCTGCAGGGCTCCGCCGCCGACATCATCCGCCGCGCCATGATCCGCATCGAGCCGGCGCTCAAGGCCGCCAGGCTCAACGGTCGGATGCTGCTGCAGGTGCACGACGAGCTGATCTTTGAAGTACCTGAGAGCGAAGTCGCCAAAACGCTACCCGTGGTGAAGAAGGTGATGGAAGACGCGCCGATGCCGGCGGTGTCGCTTTCAATCCCGCTCCAGGTCGACGCCCGCGCCGCGCACAATTGGGACGAGGCGCATTAAAAAGTCGTAGACTTCCGAACATTGAGGCCCCGAGATGCCAAAGGATACCAAACCTTCCATCGAGAGTGAGAAGGCGCGCGAGTTCTTGGCTCACGTGAAAACCCGCACCGACCAGTTGGTGCGCGAAGGCGTGAATCGTCAATCGCTGACCGCCCGCATCGCCGCGCTGGAAAAAGCCCTGGATGAGAAGGCGCACGCCTCTGTGATCGGCCAAAAGCTGACCGAGCTGAAAGCCGAGATCGAGCAAGTCGCAGGAAGCAAGACCGTTCAATACATCATGATCTTGCTCAACGAAATTTTGGGAACCGGCGTTCCCCCGCCTCCCTGAGCAGGTGCCGCGGCTTTTTTCGGTCTTCCACTTCTTTGTCTTATTTCGCCGGCAGCACCGCGACGGCCTCGATCTCGAACAGCGCACCCTCGCGCGCGAGCTTGACGATCTGCACCGCGGTGCTCGCTGGCGGCGCCTTGGTGTTGACGTAGCGGTCGCGCACTTCGAAGAAATACGGCAGATGATTGATATCGACAAAGTAATTCGTGATCTTCACCACGTGCTCGAAGCCGCCGCCGACCGCGGCCAGCGCCGCCTTCAGATTCTCGAAGCACTGCGTTGCCTGCTGGCGGAAATCGCCTGAAAACTTGCCGTCCGGCGTCGTGCCGAGCTGGCCGGAAATATAGACCATGCGGCTCGGCCCGCTTGTTTCGACCACATGCGTGTAGCCGCGCGTCGCCGGCATCGTCGGTGGATTCAGGAATGTGTTGCCCAACATGTCCTCCTGTTGTGATTGTTTGAAACGCGCGGCGCGCTATTCGCCGCACCGGAAGGTGACTGTCTCAGATTTCTCACTCGTCCGCATACGCGCCACGATGCGCACGCGCGAACATGTCATATGTTCGACGAATACCGGCTTATAGGTGCGGCCGTCCTTGCCGAACAAAAATCCCCTGAAGCTACGCTGCGCGACACGCTTTTTTGCGTCGTCATTGAAGACGGATATGACTACTCGGCCGTCCCGATCGTAGGAATCCGGTTTTCCGCTGATCACGATGGAGACCAAAAACGATTCAGCCTGGTTGTCTCCGATGATCACGTTCCACAGCCCGGGATTGTTGGTGACGATATCGTCGGACAAGGTCCCCGTGTTCTCCTTAAAAAGTTGAACACGGATGCTCTCGACCGTCGATTGTTGCGCGGCCGCAGTACCCATTGGGCTGACCAGAACCGCGAGCAGCAAGCCGACGCGGCAACAAAACTTGAACATTGGACTCTCCTCTCCCGCAGCGCGCGCGACATGCCCCATTTCTTCGGTTACATCCTGTGGGCCGGGGTGATCCTGATGCCGTTGTTCGTGCTGCTGACGCTGCTGCCGGTCTCGCCGATCCTGTTATCGTTCATCTAAAAGTCCCAAGCCCTTTCCCAGCCACTTCGTGGTCGGCGCTTGAATCAGGATCGTCATCAGAATGGCGACGAACGTGACGGACGCGATGATGTCGGCGCCGGGCGCCTTCATGCCGAGCAACAGTCCGGCCAGCGCGCCCGGAATGACGCCTGTCTCGCGCGTCCAGCACATGAACAGCATCTCTCTGACGCTCCATTGCGCGCGCCGGTCGGGCAACGCGCAGGTGAAAACCGTCAGCGGCCGCGCGACCAGCATCAAGACGATGACGACGATGATGCCGCCCCACAGGTACTGACCCATCAGACCGAAATCGACCTGGGCCCCCACCAGGATGAAAATGAACAGCCGCATGATGAATGCGGTGGTTGCGACATATTCGTCGAGTTTTCGTGCCTCGCCCGCTTCCATATGGAAGCCGTAGGATTCTTTGTTTCCGATCATGATGCCGAACACGAACACCGCCATGAAACCGCTGGCCTGCAAACCGTCGGCGGCGAAATACGCGCCGATGACCGCCACCAGTGTCACCACCGGGGCATAGTTAGCGAGGAAGCCCAATCGTTCATGCGCGATCAGCAGCGCGGCCAGGTATCCAAGCCCGACGCCGGCGACGAGGCCGATGATCGATTGCTTGAGCAGCTCGAGGATCGATGACGTCAACGAGAATTCGCCCGTCCCCATCGCCACGCCCAGCACACCGAAGGTGATGATCGCGCCCATGGCGTCGTTGAACGCCGACTCGCTCATCACCGTCTGCGCCACCCGGTCGCGAATTTTGATCTGACGGAAAATCGGCACGAGCGTCGCAGGGTCCGTCGAGGCGAGCACCGCCCCGAGCAGCAGCGCCACAATCCACGGCATGCCGAGCACGATATGCGCGGCAAGACCGGTCACGGCTGCGGTGATCAGCACGCCCACCGTCGCGATCACCACGATGGTGATCCAGACCTGTTTCAAAACGGAAAAACGCAACGACGCGCCGCCGTCGAACAGGATGTAGCTCGCCCCGAACAGCAAGATGATCTGATTGAGCGCCGAATCCGCCTTGATGCTGATCAGCCCCAACATGTCCGGCCCGATCGCCATGCCGACGATCAAGAACAACGCGACATCCGGGATCTTGATTTTCTGCGCCACGAAACCAGTGAAGATTCCCACGGCCAGAATAAGCCCGCCGGAAAGCAACGTATGTTTGGCAATTTCGATTGCGGACGACGCTTCCAACCCTTGCCCCCAATTCCAGGAAAACGAAGACCGTCCGGCGACGTTTTCTATCAGCCCCAGCGCGCGGGATGCTGCCCGACACGCCATCAAATAACAAGATGACCCGCGGCCCAGAAGGCTGCGCGGTTATTCTCGCAGCCCGCCGCCGCCTCGCCTTCCTTTTCCTTTTAAAATCGCTCAATAGAACGCATCGAATTTTATCGATTTTGCTGAAGCTCATTAGGGCTTCCGCTTAGGCGGAAATTTAGATCGCACGGCTATGATGAACACCAATAGCGCGTCGGTAAGACGCCGGTTGCGGGATGCGTTGGCTGATGTTTGGTTGTCCGCTGTTTGTCGTTCGCCGTGCCCTTCGGGCTTTTCTCTCGGCATTTCTATTGACGACATTCTCCGCCGCACCCGCTTTCTCCCAAGCCTTCGAAGCAGCGCCGCTCTCGCTATCGGCTCCCGTAATGCTGGCGAAACCAGCCACGGAAAGCGGCGATCTCTACACGACCTATTGCGTCAGGCTGTGCGACGGCCGCTATTTCCCGCTGCAACGCAATGCCGCAATGTCGCCGGCCGAGCAATGCCGGTCGTTTTGTCCGATGGCCAAGACCAAGATTCTCTCAGGCAATAAGATCAACTCCGCCGTTTCGTCCGACGGCAGCCGCTACGCCGACCTCCCGACCGCACTGCTGTATCGCACGCGCATCATCGAGAAGTGCACCTGCAACGGTCGCGATGCATTTGGCGTGGCGCGCATGGATGCCGCCGCCGATCCGACCCTGCGCGCCGGCGACATCGTCGTCACCCCGGGTGGCTTCACGGCATTCTCCGGCACGCGATCGAAGCGCGCCTCCGGCTTGATCCCCATCAGCCAATATCCCGGCCTGGCCAACGAGACGCGGCAGAAGCTCTCACAGACCAAGGTGATGCCAACACGTCAGCCTGTGGTGCGGTCCCCGGCCATCGCGAGCGACGACAATCTGACGCGGCACGACAATCGTCGCGCTCAACTTTTCAGATAGCTGACAACGTCCACGGCAATCGACAGCGCCGAGGTCAATCCGGGCGATTCAATCCCGAACAGCGCCACCAGTCCGGGCAGGCCGTGCTGCTCGGGCCCTTCGATCATGAAATCCGCCGCGGGCTCCCCCGGACCGGTCAGCTTCGGCCTGATGCCCGCGTAGTCGGGCACGAGCGTGCCGTCGGGAAGACCGGGCCAGTACGTACGGATGCGCGAGTAGAAAGAATCCGCGCGGCCAGGGTCGACATTGTAATTTTCAACCGCGATCCATTCGACATCCGGCCCGAACCGCATTCGCCCGGCGAGATCGAGCGTGACGTGCGTGCCGAGTCCGCCGTCCACCGGCGTCGGATAGATCAGCCGCGAGAAAACCGGGCGCCCGGAATATCCGAAATAATTGCCCTTGGCGAGCACGAGCCGCGGCACGCGTGCGGAGGGATAACCGTCCGTGCATTTTGCCAGTTCCTGCGCACCGAGACCCGCGGCGTTGACGACCGCATCGACTTCGAACACACCCGGCTCATTGCCGCCGATGCGAACATGCCACCTGTCCGATTGGGGAGTAAGGTGCTCGACCTGCGTTTCAAATGCGATCATCCCGCCGCGGTCCTCGATATCGCCGCGCATCGCCAGCATGAAGGCATGCCCATCGATGATTCCGCTCTCGCGCGAATGCAGCGCGCCGATGCAGGAAACCTCCGGTTCGAGTGCGCGCGCCGCATTGCCGCCGAGCATTTCGAGGCCTTCGACGCCATTGGCGCGGCCCTGTGCATGGATCGCATCAACCTTGGCGGCCTCCGCCGCGTTGGTCGCGACGATCAGCTTGCCGCACTTGCGGTGCGCGATGCCATGCGACGCACAATAAGCGTAGAGCATGCGCCGCCCGCGCGTGCAATGCAGCGCGCGCAGCGAGCCCGTGGGGTAGTACAGGCCGGCATGAATCACTTCGCTGTTGCGGGATGAAATGCCGGTCCCGATTCCGGATGCGGCCTCGACGATGATGACATCGTGCCCGGCAAGCGTCGCCTGCCGCGCAACCGCAAGACCGATCATCCCGGCTCCGATCACGAGGATTTGCACGTCGCGCTCTTCCTATCCTTCGGTCTATTTCACACTATGGATGAGGGAAGCTGATCGCGCGATCGACCTCAAAAAGCGCAACACCTGCGGACGCTTCGAACCATACATTTCGAATTGTTAATCCGCCACGGCCGGCGCGAATGAATGGCCGATGAACGCAGGCGACGCAAATCGAACGCAATCGGTTTGATATATGACAAATCGAACGTGATCGGTTCGGTTTAGGGAAGAAACAAATCGACCGCCCGTGCGTTGTAAACCGGGCCGCCGCAGGAACTTCGAACATGAGCACCATCGGATATCGCATAGCAGCATGCGCACTTAGCCTCGCTCTGATGGCGGGTACAAGTATCGGCGCATCCGCTCAAGCACCCAACAACAAGCAACCCGCTGCCAAGCCCGCCGCCCCGGCTCCGGCGCCGCATCCGGCGCCCGCCGCACGACCGGCCCCAGCGCCAGTCGCACGTCCGGCAGCACCGGTTGTCCATGCCCCTCCGCCGGCTGCGCGTATCGCCCCGGCTCCGCACCCGGTCGTGCGGGCCCCATCGGCGCCGGTCGTTCACGCCCCGCCGGTCGTCCATACCCCGCCGTCAGTCGCTCACACCCCGCCGGCAGCTCACGCGCCGCCTCCAAGCGCGTTCCGCCCCCAGGTCACGCCAACCTCTCCACCTGCGGCACTGCGCCAGCAGCCCACGAACACACCGTCCTCCGCCCCAGTGACAACGTTCCGACGACACACGCCGGGACCGGGTCCCAATGCGCCGACCGCAGCCCCCTCGCAGGCCAATACACCGACAATCCAGCAAAATACGACACCGCGCACTTTCGCGTCGCCGACCCAGCAGGGAGGTCAAGCGTTGACGCGGCATCCCGGATTCACCGGCTCCACGACTGGCGCAACCGGCAACGTCCAATCCGGAGCGAATGCCAACGCCACGGCAGCCCCGAACGCGCGTACGAACGCTCAAGGATTCCGTTTCAACGGTCGTGAATTCCGTGGCGCACCGCCCGGATTCCGCGCCACCAACAATCCCAATCCCGCCCGCGCCCTGCGCAATCAGACGTTCGCTAATCCAGCCGCGACGGGCGGCAGGAACTCGCTTGCGAATACGACATTCCGCGGCCGCTTCGCCGCGGCGCGCGCTGGCGCACGGGATCCGCGCTGGCGCGAGCATCACCACTTCTGGCACGGTCGCGTGATCGGCTGGTACGGCCCGACCTTCTGGCCGTACGCATACTATGACATGTTCGATTACGCGTTCTGGCCGTATGCCTATGATACGTTCTGGCCCTACGCCTACGACGATCTCTACGGCGGCATCTTCGGACCTTACGCTTATGGCTACGACCAGGGTCCACCGCCGCCCGTCGCGGAAGCCCCGCCGGCCGATGGAGTCACAACCGGAAGCGTGGCCGATCGCGAAGCCCAGGTCTGCTCCGAACAAGCTTCCGTGCTGACCAATTGGCCGATCCAGCACATCGCCGAAACCGTGCAGCCAGACGCGCAGCAAAAAGCTGCCCTGGACCGCCTCGGAACGGCAACCAATCGTGCGGTTCAAATACTTCAGGCCGCCTGCCCGACTGAGTTGCCGAGCACGCCGACCGGACGTCTCGCCGTCCTTCAGACACGGCTCAACGCCATGCTGCGAGCCGTGGACACGATCGCGCCGGCGCTCAAATCGTTCTACGAATCGCTGACCGAAGAACAACGCGCTCGCTTCGACTCGCTCGGCCAGCAGCAGGAAAAGGAAGAGGCCGCCAACGAGGACAGCAAGGATCTGGCGCAAGCCTGCGGCGAACAAAACGCCGGCCTGGTCCTGCCGATCGATCGCATCCAGCAGGAGGTTCATCCTGAAGGCCGCCAGCAGGAGGCGCTCGACAATCTGTCCAACGCCTCCGCGCGTGCAGCTGAAATACTGAAGTCCAACTGCCCGACCGAAGCGGCGCTCTCCGCGGTGGGTCGCATCGATGCGATGCGGCAACGGCTTTCCACCATGCTCGACGCAGTGAACACCGTTCGGCCAGCGCTCGATGCGTTCTACGGCTCGCTCTCGTATGAGCAGCGCGCGCGCTTCAATGTCATCGGCGCACAGGAAGGCTGATACGCCGCCCCCTGCAAAGCAAAAGGGGCGGCCCTATCGACCGCCCCTTGTCGTTCGACATTAGTGCCGTTCTTCATTCCGCCGCGATGCGCACCTCGGGCGCGGCTGCGCGCACGTCGGCATCGACGTGCTGCTCATACTTGACGAAGTTCTCCTGGAACATGCGCACGAGCTTGCGCGCCGTCTGATCGAACTCGGCTTTGTCCTTCCAGGTCTTCATCGGATAGAGCAGGTGCGGCTCGATGCCCGGCACCGAAGTCGGCACCGCGAAGCCAAAGTACGGATCGGTTCGGTAGCTGGCATTGCGCAGGCTTCCATCGAGCGCGCCGGTGACGAGCGCCCGCGTCGCCTTGATCGGCATGCGCCGGCCGACGCCGTAGATGCCGCCGGTCCATCCTGAATTGACCAGCCAGCAATCGACCTTGTGCTTGGAAATATAGTCGCGCAGCAACGCGCCGTATTCCGATGGAGGTCGCGGCAGGAACGGCGCGCCGAAGCAGGTGGAGAACTCGGGCTCGACGCCGACCAGGCCTTTCTCGGTGCCCGCCACTTTCGCGGTGTAGCCGGAGAGGAAGTGGTACATGGCCTGTGCCGGGGTCAGCTTGGCGATCGGCGGCATGACGCCGAAAGCGTCGGCGGTCAGCATGATGATGTTCTTGGGGTGGCCGGCGCGCCCGCTGCGCGAGGCATTCGGAATGAAATCAAGCGGATAGGCCGAACGGGTATTCTCGGTCTTGGAATCGTCGTTGTAGTCGGGAATGCGCGTGACCGGGTCGAACACGACGTTTTCAAGCACCGCGCCGAAGCGATTCGTGGCGGAATAGATTTCCGGCTCGGCCTCGGCGGAAAGCTTGATGCATTTGGCGTAGCAGCCGCCCTCGAAGTTGAACGTGCCGTCCGGCCCCCAGCCGTGCTCGTCGTCGCCGATCAGAATGCGGTTGGGATCGGCCGATAGCGTGGTCTTGCCCGTGCCCGACAGCCCGAAGAACAGCGCCACGTCGCCGTCCTTGCCGACGTTGGCCGAGCAATGCATCGGCATCACGCCCTGCGCCGGCAGGTAGAAGTTGAGCGTGGTGAAGACGGACTTCTTCATCTCGCCCGCATACGACGAATTTCCGATCAGGATGATCTTGCGTGTGAAGTCGATGGCTATGACCGTATCGGTGCGCACGCCGTGGCGCTTCGGGTCGGCCTTGAACGAAGGCAAATCGACGATCGTGAGCTCCGGCACGAATTGCTCGAGTTCGGCGGTGCTCGGCCGGATCAGCAACTGGCGGATGAACAGCGAATGCCAGGCAAGTTCCGTGTATACTCTGGTCTTGATCCGGTATTTCGCATTCGCGCCGCCGTAGAGATCCTGTGCGTAGAGATTCTTGCCGCGCGCGTGCGCGATGAAATCCTGATAGAGCAGCTCGAATTGTTCCGGTGTGATCTTGCGGTTGCCCTCCCACCACATGGATTTTTCGGTGAGCGCGTCACAGACCGTGAACTTGTCCTTGGGGCTTCTGCCGGTGTGGACACCGGTTTCGGCGCAGAGCGCACCGCCCTGCACGATTGTGGCTTCGCCGTTTCGGATGGCGTGCTCGTAGAGCGCCGGCGCCGAGAGGTTCCAGTTGATGCTGGCTAGATCCTTGAAGCCGAATTTGTCAGCACCATAGGTGCTGTTGCGCAGACCCGCTTCCTTCACCGCAGTCCTCCCTGCACGATCCCGATCATTGACGCAGCCGGAACCGCTCCTTGTGAGCCGCCTCACAGCGGCTTTTCACTGTAATATACTCCCAAACCCGTCAGCGGGCGACCTATAATCGTGATCGCGGCGACTGCCAAGAGCCAGCCGTAAAAAGCGCAGCAGGTGCGTAAAATTGCCGGCTTGAAGCCGATGATAAGGTTAATGCTGCGCCGCTCCTTGATGTACTACACATCAAAGGCAACGAGCGAGCCCGTGAGTCCGGCAGACATGTCAGGCTGTTTCAGCGCGGATTCCGATTAGGCCGCACGCGCCTTTTGCGCGAGTTCCACCAGCGTGCGCCGCAGCCCTTGTGGCTCACTGATACGCTGCGGAAACGGTAGCCGCAGGCCCACGCGTTCCCACTGCAGGTCGAGCCCTTCGGGATCGCAGCCCACGCAGCGCCAGTCGCCTTCCGGCGCACCGAGCAGCTTCGTGGCATAGAGCCGGCAGGTGTCGGCATGATCCTGGTTCATATGGGCGATGATTTCGGGCTCCGCCGACAGCAGTGCCTGGGCGCCGGAAAGATCAATGAGCAGGTCAGCCGGCCTTAAATCGACGATCCGTCCAAATCCGGCGACAAGATGCGCGCCCTTGAGTTTGATCTCGTAGAACGCGAAGTCGCCGAAACCGGCGAAAGCCTCGGCCTCCGGCTGGCGTGCGAGATAGCGGCGGCGCGCGTCCGCGTCCTCGGTCACCGCTGCAGTCCCCATCAGCATGACCCGCGCGCCTTCCAATGGATCGCCTGCTTTGCGTTCATCGAGCATGAGCGAGACCCGCGGGTCGGCGAGTATATTCTTGGTGTGGACGGCGAGCCGCGAGATCAACAATAGCGGAGCGCCGTAGGCTGCAGTGGCCACGTTGACCAGCGAGCAATAGGGGTCGCCCGTCCCCGCCATCAACGTCGCGAGCGCCCCGCTGCGGCTTTCGCGCAAGAGTTTCTTGGCCGCGGTTTTGGGGTCGAAATCGGGGATCGGCTGCATGGGTTAACTCCAGCCGTTTTGCCGGCAATTCGCAAGCGCGCTTGCACTCGGCCCAGGAATCGCCACATGGACGGCAGGGGGGCTAGGCCCTATGATCGACAACGAGTTGACAAGTCACGCATTTGCCGGAGGGCCGTCACATTTCGGCCCCGCTTTGCAGGCTTCAAATTCACCGGATTGAACCGTCACAGCGGACTTTAGGCACATGCCGACCATCGCTCTCGTCGACGACGATCGCAATATCCTCACATCGGTGTCCATCGCGCTTGAGGCGGAAGGCTACCGCATCATGACCTACACTGACGGCGCCTCCGCGCTGGAAGGTTTTAAAACCTCGCCGCCGGACCTCGCGATCCTGGACATTAAGATGCCGCGCATGGACGGCATGGAGCTGCTGCGGCGGCTGCGTCAGAAGACCGATGTTCCGGTGATTTTCCTCACCTCCAAGGATGAGGAGATCGACGAATTGTTCGGGCTCAAGATGGGCGCCGACGATTTCATCCGCAAACCGTTCTCGCAGCGCCTGCTGGTCGAACGGGTCAAATCCGTGCTTCGGCGAACCACGCCCAAGGACGCCGCCGCCCCGAAAGAAGCCGACGCCAAAGCCATCGAGCGCGGACCTTTGCGCATGGATCCCGAACGCCACACCTGCACCTGGAAAGGCGAGCCGGTGACGCTCACGGTCACCGAGTTTTTGATCCTGCAGGCGCTCGCCGCCCGCGCCGGTGTGGTCAAAAGCCGCAACGCGCTGATGGATGCGGCCTACGACGATCAGGTTTATGTCGACGACCGCACCATCGACAGCCACATCAAGCGGCTACGCAAGAAATTCAAGGCGGTCGACGACGATTTTGACATGATCGAGACGCTGTACGGCGTCGGTTATCGTTTCAAGGAACTGTGACGAAGCCGGTTATTTTATATTATAATATAATGATTAGAGTATCGTGCGCCCACTGAAGTGACGATCACTTCGGGCAAACGAATTGGCAGCGATTCAGTGCTCGACCGGACCACAAAAGATTCGCCAAACGTCGCCGGAACGTTGAGTTCCGACGAGCAATTCGAGCATGCCGAGATCGAGCCGTCCATTCCGCCGCGCCAGCGTGCTGTCCGCGAACCGACCGAAGGCGGCCTTGCCAGCGCGGCGCATCGCTTCTGGCGGTTTTCGGCCGGCCATATTTTTTCCAGTCTCACGCGGCGCATCGTCATCCTCAATGTTGCCGGACTCATGGCGCTGGTCATCGGCATCCTTCATCTGTCGCAGTTTCGCGCCGGCCTGATCGAAGCCCGCGTGCAAAGCCTCGAGGTGCAGGGCGAGATTATCGCCAACGCCATCGCCACCGCCGCCACCTCCGATACGGAATACGGTTTCGCCGACCAGGACCGTCCCTTGGAGTTGCGCCCGGGCGAAAACTATGGAACGGGCGATGATAGCATGTCCGGGCAGCAGTTTTCGATCAATCCGGAACGCATCGGGCGGGTATTGCAGCGTCTGATATCTCCGACCGAAACCCGCGCCCGCATCTACGATCTCGAGGGCTCGCTGATCATCGACAGCCGCGACCTTTTTGTCCCCGGCGAGATCACGCAACTGGAATTGCCGCCGCCTAACAGCGAGCATCCTGGCTTCCTCAATCGCACCTGGAAGGCGCTGAAGACCTGGTTCAATCGCGGCGATCTTCCGCTTTACGTGGAGCACGGGCCGAATGCCGGACTGGATTATCCGGAAGTGGCCGAGGCGCTGTCGGCCAACAAGACCAGCAGCATGGTGCGTGTCGACAGCCAGGACGAAGTGATTGTCTCGGTGGCGGTGCCGATTCAGAGCTTCAAGGCAGTGCGCGGTGCGTTACTGCTGTCCACGCGCGGCGGCGATATCAATGCCGCCGTCGAAAGCGAGCGGCTTGCCATCATCAAGGTGTTTCTGATCGCCACGAGCGTCATGGTGTTGCTCTCGGTGCTGCTTGCCGGCACCATCGCCGGCCCGGTACGGCGGCTGGCCGACACCGCCGAACACGTGCGCCGCCGTATCCGTTCGCGCGTGGAAATTCCCGACTTCACCGCGCGGCATGACGAGATCGGACATTTGTCGGGTACGCTCCGAGACATGACCGATGCGCTCTACAGCCGCATCGAGGCGATCGAGAGCTTCGCTGCCGATGTCGCGCACGAACTGAAGAATCCGCTCACGTCGCTGCGCTCCGCAGTTGAAACTCTTCCTTTGGCCAAGACCGCGGAAAGTCAGAATCGGCTGTTCGCCGTCATCCAGCATGACATCAAGCGGCTCGACCGCTTGATCTCCGACATTTCTGAAGCCAGTCGGCTCGATGCCGAACTGCAGCGCCACGAGATCAAGCCGGTCGACTTGACCAAATTGCTGTCGACCGTGGTGACGATCCAGAACGAGATGCGCAAGGAAAACGATGTGGGCGTGTCGCTCGCCTTCGAAGGCAGCAATTTGCGGGCGTTCGTGGTGCCCGGTCACGATTCGCGCCTTGGCCAGGTGATCAACAATCTGATCGACAATGCACGTTCGTTTTCGCCGCCCGGCAGCACGGTGCGCGTCGTCTGCCGGCGCCTCAAGGACGAGGTCGAGATCATTGTCGACGATGACGGACCCGGCATCCGCCCAGACGCGCTCGAACGAATCTTCGAGCGCTTCTACACCGATCGCCCGCATCAGGGGTTTGGGCAGAATTCCGGGCTCGGCCTTTCGATCTCCAAGCAGATCGTGGAGGCGCACGACGGCCGACTATGGGCCGAGAACCGCACCGGCGTCGCCCACAGCGAGGGCGAGCCGCCGCCAGTGCTCGGGGCCCGGTTCGTGATCAGGCTGCCGGCCTACCGATCCTGAAGGGCGCGTCGAAAGCGCTGATTCGCCGGCCGGCGGAGCCGGCTGGAAATTCAAGATTATTTTGATCCTTCAGAGGCTTAAGTCCTCATTTACCATGTAATGCTAGTGATTTTCGCGGAGCACCCGCTTGCTCGGCCGGATAGGTCGCGAGCTGAAGGTGCTCACATTGTCTGCCGGCCAGCTGTTGCGATCATGCCCGTAATCCCAAATCGCCTCTCCCGCGGAACGTGCGCATGACAAGCGACCGGCTTCCCGTCTCCAATAATTCAGCGCGCCCTCCCGCACCGACGTCGACATTTTTCGGCGGTATGAATTCAAAGTTTGGCATCAGCGCGAAGCTTCAGATCGTCTTTGGCATCGTCGCATGCATGACCCTCATTGCTGGCGCGACGGCTTTTCTCTGGTTTTCGGCGGTCGAGAATGTCGTGCGTCAATTCACCGACCATCAAGTTCCGGTGATGACCGACTCGATGCGGCTCTCGGTGGTTTCCGGTGAAATCTCTGCGGCGGCTGCACGTTTCATCAGCGCCAAGACCACCGAAGATCAGGAAATGACAATTTCGCTGATCGCGCGCAAGCGCGCCGAGCTCGGGATCGTGATGGAGCGTGTCAAGAAAACGACCGGCAAAATCCCTGCGTTCCAAAAATTCATGGAATTGTCGGATCGGCTGGAAGCCAATATTACAACGCTTGAGCATACCATCACAGAGCGCACCGACCTGTCCGCGCAGACGGTGACGCTGCTCGAGGCCCTGCATCGCGTCCATGCCCAGGTGATCGAAAAGCTTCCTCAGCTGAATAACGCTCTTCAGTCACTTGAGCTTTTGGAGAAGGCCCACCTCATTGTCGGCCTGCTCGACGAAGCCGCGATGGCTCAGGACACCGATGCAGTGAAACCGCTTCAGGATCGCTTCAATACGGCGATCGAATCCTTCGACAAGGCCACATCGGCGCTCACCAATGAGGACATCAAGCGAACGACGAACCAGCTTGCGTACTTCGGACGAGGGCAGACAAGCGTGTTCGAACACCGCGCGAGCGAACTGTCGGCAGCCGCGCAAGTGGATAGAGCCATTGCTGAAAACATCGCCATCCAACGCGAGCTCGCAGGCGTTGTTGCCTCGCTCGTCGGCGAAGCCGAATCCAGCATGGAAAGCGGCATTGCTGCTCTGTTCGAAAATATCGATCACAGCCGCATGCTGCTGCTGCTGGTAGTCGGCGCGAGCATATTCGCGGCCGGCATCGGGATAAACTACGTCCGCCGCAAGCTGGTCGGCCGCCTGCTTGCGATCGGAAACGCCATGCGGCTTCTTTCCTCCGGCGAAGTCAATTTCAAGGTTTCGGAAGTCGCTGAACACGACGAGCTTGGCCAGATGGCGCGTTCGCTCGAAGTTTTCCGCTCGAGTGAGATCGAGCGGCGCGGGCTCGCCGAACGCGAACACGAAGAACAGGCTCAACAGCGGCAACGCGCGGCCACCATCGACCAGATCATCGGCGAATTCCGTGCCACGATGACCTCCGCGGTGCGCACCGTTACCGACAACGTTCTGCGCATGCAGGAAACCGCGCGCAACTTGTCGAAGATCGCGAACGAGGCCGATCAACAGGCGCACGCCGTTTCGATCTCGTCGGAGACCACCTCGACGAACATGCGGGTCATGGCCGATGCCAGTGATCAGCTGGATGGTTCCATCCGCGAGATCAACGGGCAGGCCGTGCAGGCGCACGGCGTGGTCCAGCGTGCGGCGGAACTGTCGCGCTCGACCGACCAACTGGTTGGACAATTGTCAGCCGGCGTCGAGCGCATCGGCGACGTGGTCAAGCTCATTCGCGACATCGCCGAGCAGACGAATCTGCTTGCGCTCAATGCGACGATCGAGGCGGCACGCGCGGGCGACGCGGGCCGCGGCTTCGCGGTGGTCGCCGCCGAAGTCAAGGCGCTCGCCAATCAGACTGCCGGCGCGACCGAAGATATCAATGCCCAGGTCGGCACCATTCAGAATCTGACCAATGACACGGTCAATGCCATCCGCTCGATCGGCAAGGTGATGAACGACATTGACCTGATCAGCGCGGCAATCGCGGGAGCCGTCGAGGAGCAGACGACTTCGACCGAAACCATCGCGCAAAATGTGCAACAGGCTTCGGTCGGGGCGAGCGAGCTTGCCAATAACATGGCGGTCGTGACCAAAGCGGTCGACGCCACTAATCAGGTGGCTAGCGCCATGCTCAAGACCTCGGAAACATTTTTGGTGCAGGCGGGCACCATCGAGAAAGCTGTCGATCTATTCATCAAGAAGGTGGCAGCGGCTTGACGCCGCACCTGCGAACATGCCGCCGGTTTTGACATTGTCAGGCCCGGCCATAAGATTCCGGCAATGGCCTTCCAATTCGTGCAGCCAGCAGCGAGCGTAGCCTCGTCCAAGTCGGGGGCGGGGACGACCATGCTGGATCGGTCGCGTCAGGGTGAGCGGTTTCCGCTCGTCTCCGCGATCGGAATGTTTGCCCTCGCTTCGATCATCCTTGCGGTGCCGTGGCTCTCGGGCGCGGTCGCCATCCCGTATGACGCCAAGTCGCAATTCTATCCGCAGCTGGCCTTCCTTGCCCGGTCGCTCGCTCACGGCGAGTCTCCGTTCTGGACGCCGAATGTCTTTGCCGGCTGGCCGCAGATCGCCGACCCGCAGTCCCTGATCTTCTCGCCGATCTATTTCCCTTTGGCGCTGCTGGTTCCAAACCCCAGCCCGTATCTCGCCGATGTGGTTGAGTTCGGCTTGCTGTTCATCGGCGGCGTCGGTGTCATTCTTTTTTTCCGCGACCGCGGCTGGCACGTCGCCGGCGCCATGGTCGCCGCCATCGCCTTTTCATTTGGCGGCTCGGCCGCATCGCGCATCCAGCATGTCGGCCAGATCGAAAGCCTCATGTTCCTGCCCTACGCATTGTGGCTCCTCTCGCGGGCATTGGAGCGTTCCTCCTGGCGCGCCGGTGCGGGCGCTGGTCTGTTCGGCGCCCTGATCGTGCTCGGCCGCGATCAGGTTTCACTGCTCGCAACCTATATTCTCTTTGGATTCGTCCTTTGGCATTGGTTCGTCGGCGCTGGCCGGCAAGCTCGATTCTTGGCAAGCTTCAAGCCGCTCGTCGCCGGCCTGCTCGTCGGCCTGCTCATCGTCGCTGTTCCGGTGACGCTGACGGGATTGCTGGCAGCCGATTCCAACCGTCCGGAGATCGGTTTTGTATTCGCCGGACGCGGCTCAATGCACCCGGCCGATCTCTTCATGCTGGTGTTCGCCGATCTGTTCGGCGCTTCCGACTTCCACCGCGACTATTGGGGCCCGCCGAGCTACCCGTGGATGGATGCCTTCGGGTCGACGGATTTGTTCGTCCCGCAAAATGCCGGCCAGATCTATACCGGCGCGCTCGCGATCGTCGCCGTGCTGGGATTTGGGCTGCTGCGCGGCCAGCTATGGGCGCGTGAAATCCGTTTTTTTACCTTGGCCCTGCTGTTCACACTGCTCTACGAACTCGGCAAATACACGCCGGCATTCCAGGTGATGTACGATCTGCTCCCGGGTGTTCCGCTCTACCGCCGACCGGCCGACGCGACGTTCCTGTTCTGCGGATTCCTCGCCATCATCGCGGGCTATCTCATCCACCGCTGGCTCGACGACACGATGCCGCCTGCAAAGCGCTGGCAGCATGCGCTGGCGGTTGTGCTTGCGGTCGCGCTGATCGCCGGCGCCGCCGCTCTCGCCTCCCGCGTCGGCACGCTGCAGGTCGCCATGATGCCGATCCTGTGGGGTATCGCATTTGTTGCCGTCGCCATTCGCGTGCTCACCCGTGCGCGCCGGTTGGCCGAGCGGAACGCGCTCGCAGCCTGCGCGCTCGTTGCTCTCTTCAGCGTCGTCGATTTTGCCTGGAACAATGCGCCTAACGAATCCACCGGCCTGCCGTCGGCGAACTTCGACGCCTTGTGGACGAACACCAAGGACGAGACCGTCCTTCTGCTCAAGGACAAGCTTGCTGCCTCCGCCGCGTCCGATCGGCGCGACCGAGTCGAACTCATCGGCGTCGCCTACCATTGGCCGAACATCGGCCTGATCCATGATTTCGAACATCTCTTCGGCCACAACCCGCTTCGGCTCCACGACTTCGTGCGCGCCACCGCCGCGCCGGACACGGTCGCCGCGCCCGACCAGCGCGAATTCACGCCGCTCTTGCCGTCGTACGATTCGATGCTTGAAAACCTCTTCGGCGTGCGCTTCATCGCCGTCAGCGTTCCGGTCGAGCAGGTCGACAAATCGCTCAAACCCGGCGATCTCACCCTGATCGCGCACACCAAGGACGCGTACGTCTACGAAAATCCACGTGCCTTGCCGCGCGTCATGCTTGCGACCGATTGGCGCAAAGCCGATTTCGAGGAAATGATCCGCGACGGGGGTTGGCCGGAGGTTGATCCGCAGCACACGGTCCTGCTCGAAGCCGCGCCGCCCGGATTTACCCCGAACGCGGCCGGCGGCAACGCCCGCATCGCAAGCTATCACAATGCCGAAATCGTCATCGACATCGATGCGCCGGCCGGCGGCATTCTTGTGCTCAACGACATCTGGCATCCCTGGTGGCGTGCGACCGTCGACGGCAAGCCGAGCGAGATCCTCAAGGCCAATGTGCTGTTCCGGGCGGTCGTGGTTGCGCCCGGCAAGCACGTCGTGCGTTTCGAATTCCACCCGTTCACCGGGGCGCTCGCGGAGCTGAAAGAAAAATTCACCGGTCCGCAGAATTGAAATCGCGGAACACCATATCGGGGGCGCTGGTGTTGTGGCGCGACGGAACAGTGCGCCCCGCCCAAAGTTCCACCGCGCTCGCCTTTTTGAAATCCATCACCGGCGATCGCGCCCAGGCCTGACTGCCCTTGCTGCGCCAGCCGACCTGCGCGACGTCGGAATTGCCCTCGGTGACGAACATGGACCGCAACGCCGCGAACGGCCGATCGCCCGCGATTGGCGCGCTGAAGTTGACGTCGAGCACGATGCGATCCTGATCGAGCTTGTCGAGCCGCAGCGTGGCGCTGCCTCCGCGCACGAAGTTGAGGGTGAACGTCCGCGTGCTCGGTTCGAACGCCACGTCGCGAATATCCACCAGCGGCCGGCCGGAGGTTTCGATCGGCCCGATCAGGAACGAGGACCCATACGCGCTCCAGCGCAGATTGACCGGCGGCAACGGACGCGCGCGCCAATAGCCATCGGCCGGATAGAGCACCAAAATTTCGTCGGCGCGTCCGTCGCGCCAGGTCCACACCTGCAGCAGGTGAAATCCATTTTCAACACGGTTGCCGACGCGCACCGGCACCTGGTTCGGCCGCCAGAAGCTCGGGAAGGTGAGACCGACAAGCCACCACTCCTCGGTCTCGTAGATCGTGAGCCGGCGTTTTTCGAAATGATAGACCGGATCGTTCGACATGTCGCAGTTGGTGAAATCCGGCGCCCAGCGGTCGACCAGGATGGTGCCGACATAGGAGGGATGCACGGCCTCGATCGTGAGATGTCGTACGTTGCCTGATTGCAGCTTGAGATAAACGTTGTCCTTCTCGGCGCAGAGCGTCGGCTCGCTGGCGTTGACGACATCGACAGCGAGCGGTTCAGCGGCCTGCGCTGTAGCTTGAGTTTCGAGAATTGCCATTGCGGGAACTGCAGCTCCAGATAGGACGCACCACAACCAGACAGCGCTGCGCCATCGACGCATCCTACCCTGCCAGAGCATAGACGTCACCGGAATTTGCATCATGCGGCAATGCCGATAGCCATCGCTCGATTTGCTTGCGATCGACCCAATCGTCGTGGACAAGTTTTTTGATATCTCCGAGCGCGGCGTTGAAGCGCGTCATTCCAAGTGCATGGCAGCGCTCGGCACAGGCGAGCGCAACATCGCGCTGGATGGTGGTGAATTCGAACGACAGCGCCGGAACGGCCTGCGTCAGGCCCGCCAGCGCTTCCGCCTCGAAGCCTTCGACATCGATTTTGATGAAGGACGGCCTGCCATGCTCGGCGATCAGCGCGTCGAGCGTCGTCATCGGGACGGCAACCGATTTGGTCCAAGCCTGCCCCTCCCAGCCGGCGGCGCCATGAGCGGCCTGCATGAATTTTTGCGAGGCCGTCGATATCGTCGGATTATCTATATTTATCATAAGGTTAGCAACGCCGCTGGAGCGGCCTATCGCCGCCTCCTTGAGCACGACCGCACGGTCGCGGCCGTAGATCATACGCAGTACGCGCGCGAGCGCGGGCTGCGGCTCGAGCGCAACGACGCGTGCACCCAGGCGCCGAAATACGCCGATGTGATCACCCACATGCGCACCGATGTCGAACACCAGATCGTCCGGCCGCACGAAACGCCGATAGAAATCGTCCATCGCGGCTGAGCGCTTGCGATGGCCGTAATAAATTCGCAAGGACCTGAAGACCCCGCGTGCCGTCCGCAGTGTTTCGAGCATCGCCGGCAATCAGGCCGAACGCGGCTTCGATGCTGCTGCGACGACCGCTGGAAGCGCGAGCGATGCCAGCATGGCCGGCGGCGCGGTCTCCTCGGGCAACCGGCCGATGCCGACGCGCACAAGCGCCGTTCCGACCGCAGGCAGCGCGGTAATGACGGCGAGCGGCACCGACAGCGCCGGTCCCCCAGCAAGCAGGAAGACATAAGGAAGTGCGGTTGGGTGAGTGACAGCCACAATCGCAAGCGAGCCAAGTCCAAGCACGCTATGGGGCCACAACTGCCTGAGCGCTGCCGACCAAGACACAATGTGATCGTCGCGCACTTGTCCGATCCAGCCGATCACGCGGCCGAACGGCAGTCCTGCCAAGAACAACGTGTGGCAGAACCACATGATGGGCGACAGCAAGATGAAGAATACGGTCTCGGTCACCACGCTCGTGAGGAAACGCGCGGTGCCACCGAAGGCGCGACGCAGCTCAGGCCGCGTCAACACGTCGAGCACGGTCGCGATCTTGGGCGCAAACCACATCACGAGCGTAATGATGAGGAGCGCATAGCCTGCGTCGGGCCGGATGAAATCAGCCGGTGTCGGCGCGAACGCGAGCGCCAGTGTGCCGACCACCAGAAGCCCGATCCAGGCCGGCGAGCTCAGGAACATCAGCATGGCGAAAGCGAGCTGAAAACGGCTGACGAATTTCATGCCGGGCGCGAACAGGAAAAAGCTGTATTGCAACGTGCCCTGGCACCAGCGCTGGTCGCGGCGAATGAATTCGATCAGGGTTGGCGGATTCTCCTCCCAGCCGAGATCTTCCTCCGGCAGAACCCGCACTTCGTAGCCCGCGCGACGCATGAGTGCGGCTTCAACCTGGTCGTGGCTGAGCACGTGGCCGCTCAGCACGCCGGTTCCCGGCAGCGTCGGGATGTGGCAGTGGGCGATGAACGGCGCGAGTCGAATGACGGCGTTATGGCCCCAATACGGCCCGCAATCGCCCTGCCACCAGGCGCTGCCTATGGTCCATGACCGCATGCCGAGCCGCATGCCGAACTGGAAGATGCGCGCGAACGCGCTGGTCGATGGCAACCCGACCACGAGCCCTTGCAAGATGCCGAGCTTGGGGTCTGCCTGGATGACGCGAACCATCCGCAGGACCGCCGAAGCCGGAATGAAGCTGTCGGTGTCGAGCGTCACCGCGAACTCGTGCTCATCGCCCCAGCGCTCGCAAAAATCACGGATATTGCCGGCTTTGAAGCCTTCGTTGGTTTCGCGGCGCCGATAGACGAGATCGAGCCGGCCGTGCCAGCGCGCGGCTAGTTCACCGAACTGGGCTTCCTCAATCGTTGCAACATCCGGCCGGTTGGTGTCGCTCAACACAAAGAGCTTGAAGCGATCGCCGACGCCGGCGCCAACAAGTTCCTGCATCATCGGCTCGATGTTGCGGATCACCCGCGCCGGCGGCTCGTTGCGGATGCACACCAGAATTGCAGTCGAGGCGGTGATCCGCTCGTCGCCGCGGACGCGCGCGGCAATCGGCGTGACGGTCGCGATCGGGTCGCGGGCAAACCGAATGATCAGGAAACCGATCACCGAATTCCAGAAACCGATCACCGTCCATGGCAGGGTAAGGCCGAACAGGATGAGGATGACCGCATCGACGACGCCGAAGCCGCTGGCCGACAGTGCAATGGCCATCAGCCAAAGCATCGCCGCGGTCGTGGCGATCACCAGAACGGCCAGCAGCGCGCGGCGCCCGCCAAGCGACTGGCTCGCGGTCGTATAGTCCGTCAGATTGTGGGTTGTGCGTTCGAGCAAGATGGCTTCCGATCCCCCGCCGGCCCGTGCAGAATAATATGAAAGCGGCTAATCAAGTCCAAGACACGTTCTAGAGACGTCCGAAGGGGCACCCTGGTGGCGACCGAACAAAACGACGTTGCGCGTGCACTTTGGTACGTCGGCGCCGGGCGCGCCGAACTGCGCGAGGAAAAGCTCGCGCCACTCGCCACCGGCACGGTCCGCGTGCGTGCGCTGTGGGGAGCGCTCAGCCGCGGCACTGAATCCTTGGTGTTCGCGGGTCGCGTTCCGAAAAGCGAGTACGAGCGCATGCGTTCGCCGTTCATGGGTGGCACCTTTCCGTTCCCTGTGAAATACGGCTATTCCGTGGTAGGGCGCGTCGAGGCCGGTCCCGCCGAGCTACGCGAGCGTCTGGTTTTTGTGCTGCACCCCCACCAGACCGCCTTCGCCGTTCCGGCCGCCTCTGCCGTCCCGCTACCCGAAGGCCATCCTCCAATGCGCGCGGTGCTCGCCGCCAACATGGAAACCGCCCTGAATGCGATATGGGACGCCGAACCCGGCAAGAACGACCGCATCGCTATCGTGGGTGTGGGTGTGGTGGGCGCGCTGGTCGGCTTCCTGTGCCGAAAGCTGATGCCTGATACCGAGGTCACGCTCGTCGACATCAATCCGGCCCGCGCCGAGATCGCACGCGTCTTTGGGCTGAGCTTTGCCGCACCTGATTCCGCTCCGTCCGAATGCGATTTGGTGATTCATACCAGCGCCAGCGCCGCCGGCCTGGCCACCGCGCTCAACCTCGCGCGCGACGAGGCGACCGTGCTGGAGCTGAGCTGGTACGGCTCGGCCGACGTGCCTGTACCTCTCGGCGGCGCGTTCCACAGCCGCCGGCTGCGCCTGATCTCGAGTCAGGTCGGCAAGGTCGCGCCTTCGCACCGCACGACCTGGACGCATCGCGCCCGTCTCGAGGCCGCGCTTGCCTATACGGCCGATCCTCGGCTTGATGCGCTCATCGCACCGCCGGTGACGTTCGATGATCTGCCCGCGCGCTTGCCACAGATTCTTGCGCCAACAAGCGGCGTTCTGTGCCAACGTATAGACTACCGATAAAGGAGACCGCTCTTGTTTGCCGTTGAAGTTCGCGACCATATCATGATCGCCCATTCTTTTCGGGGCGCCCTGTTCGGCCCGGCGCAGGCGCTGCACGGCGCGACCTTCGTGATCGATGCAGCCTTTCTCGCCGAGCGTTTGGATGCCAACGGCGTCGTCGTCGACATCGGCCGCGCCCACGAAGTGCTCAAATCCGTGCTGGGACCACTCAACTATCGCAATCTCGACGAGCTGCCCGATTTTCGGGGCGCCAACACCACCACCGAATTTCTGACGAAATATGTGTTCGACCGGCTGGCAGAAGCCGCGCGCGCCGGAAAGCTCGGCCGCGAGGGCCGCGAGCTTTCCGCCATCCGCATCACGATTTCCGAATCGCATGTGGCGCGCGCGTGGTACGAGGCGCCATTGTGGTGAAGCGCTTTGCGTTCGCGGTGCCCGGCGATCTCGCGACGCCCACGGGTGGCTATGCCTACGACCGGCGCATCGTCGCGGAGCTCAAGCAACTTGGCTGGACCGTCGACGTGATCGATCTTGGCGATGGCTTTCCCTTTCCCGACGAGAAAATGCGCGCAGCGGCCAAAACTCAACTGGAGAAGGTACCGGAGCGCCGCCCGATCGTGATCGATGGTCTTGCGCTCGGCGTGCTGCCGGAACTGGCCGCTTCATTGAAGGGGCGCAATCCGCTGATCGCACTCGTGCATCATCCGTTGGCGTTGGAATCCGGATTGAGCGCAGCGCAAGCCGAGCAATTCCGCAAAAGCGAACGCGCGGCCCTCGCCTCCACGAGCAAGGTCATCGTCACCAGCGCGCCGACGGCACGCTTATTGACCGCCGACTATGACGTGCCGGCCGAGCGCATCACCATCGCGCGTCCGGGCAACGATCCGGTCGAGCCCGCGCGCGGCTCGAACGACGGCATCGTTCGTCTGCTTTCCGTGGGCTCGCTCGTTCCGCGCAAGGGCTATGATGTGCTTCTCGCCGCGCTCACCATGCTTGCCGATCTGCGCTGGCATCTCACCATCGCCGGCGACAGCGAACGCGATCGCGCCACCGCCACCGCGATCAGGAACGACATCGCCCGCCGCGGCTTGGGCGAACGCATCGCCCTGGTCGGCGCCGTTTCGCACGAACGCCTTGCCACGCTGCATCGCGCCGCTGATGTGTTTGTGCTGGCCTCGCGTTTCGAGGGCTATGGCATGGCCTACGCCGAGGCGATTGCGTACGGACTGCCGGTTATCGGAACCTCGGCCGGTGCCATTCCAGAAACGCTGCCCGAGGACGCCGCGATTCTTGTCCCGCCCGATGATGTCGCGCCACTCGCACGGGCGCTGCGCCGGCTGATCGCGAACGAGGCCGAGCGGAAGCGCTTTGCCGCGGCCGCGCGCGCCGCCGCCGCACGATTGCCGTCCTGGCGCGAATCGGCCGCGCTGTTCGCGTCCGCCGTCGAGGCCGCCACATGAGCGGATTTTCTGCCGACTGGCTCACCTTGCGCGAGCCCTATGACAGGCGCGCGCGCAATCCGAAAGTGCTCGATGCGGTCGCAGCCGCCTTTGCGAACTTGCCGTCGATCTCCATCGTCGATCTCGCCTGCGGCACCGGGTCGACTCTGCGGGCCCTCGCGCCGCGACTATCCAGCCGGCAAAACTGGAAGCTCGTCGACAATGACCTCGGGCTGCTCGCGCGTGCCGCGAGCGCGTCATATCCGAATGCCAAGGTCACGACGGCGGCCATCGATCTCGCGCGCGACCTGGAAGCCGCACTCGATGGTGCAGTCGATCTTGTCACCACGTCGGCCTTGCTTGATCTCGTTTCCGATCGCTGGCTCGAGCGCTTCATCACGGAAGCTGCGGCGCGGAAGCTCCCGATCTATGCCGCGCTCAGCTACGATGGTCGCATCACTCTCGAACCGCCCGACCAGTTCGACGCGCCGATGATCGCCGCCGTCAACGACCATCAGCGTACCGATAAGGGTTTTGGTCCCGCACTCGGACCGTCAGCGGCAGATCAAACCATCTCGCGCCTGAAATCTGTCGGCTATTCGGTCGTGCACGGCACCGCCGACTGGGTGTTCGCACCGGAGGACCGCGAAATTCAGATCGGCATGCTCGACGGCTGGGCCGGAGCGGCGCGCGAGCTCGGTCAATTGCCGCTGGCTGAGATCATGGCCTGGTTGACGCGCCGACGTGATGCGGTCGCCGCCGGCCGGGCGTCGTCGCGTGTCGGTCACGTGGATGTCTTCGCGAGACCGATCGGCTTGCGCTGAGACGACAGATCGCAATCGAACAGCACTTCATCCTCAAGCTGATGGATACGCATCGGCACACGCAGCGCCTCGTCCATGCGCTCGATTGCGGGCAGGATGAAGCTCGGCCGACCAGCTCCGATGATGATCGGTGCGACCACCACATGCAGACGGTCGAGACATCCCGCCGCCAGAAAGCGCGACACGGTCTCGGCCCCGCCTTCGATCAAGACGCGGCGCAACCCGCGCTCGGCCAGCGCCCGCAAAATTTCCGCCGGTGCAATCTGCCCCTGATCGGCCGGCAGCCGCACGATTTCGATTTCGGAAGGAAGTTGCAGCCGCGTGTCAGCCGTCGTCACCACGATGCGGCGGACGCCGTCGCTCGCAAACATGCGCGCGTTCGCTGTCAGTCGCCCGCGTGGATCGATCACCACCCGCACTGGATTCGGTCCGCTGACGCGCCGCACGGTCAGTTGCGGATCGTCGGCAATTGCGGTTCCCACTCCGATCGCCACCGCATCGACCAGCGCGCGCAGCCGATGCAAGTGCGCCAATCCCGCCGGACCGTTGATGTAGTGCGAGTGACCGCTGGCGGTCGCGACGCGTCCGTCGAGCGATTGGCCGATCTGGCCGACGATCAGCAAATTATCCACGACGCCTCTGCGTAATGGACCAAAAAGTGATTCCCACGGCGACGGCAAAGACGCCGTCGAATTTCGGACCAATTCCGGAACGCTCTTCCACTCTATGAATGTCTGTTCATCAGTCGGTGTTGAAGTGCCGCGGCTAATTCCATCGTGGATTCCTCGGGTTGGTGGTGGCGGCATAGGTTCAAGGCCCCGTGATTGGCTAGGACACAATTTCATCCAAATATATCAGGATGAAAGAGCACAGAGGGGAAGCCGCCGGGGAACCGGGGAGCCCGCAAAAGGTTAAGGGTTAGTTCTAGCTCGCGGCAAATCAGCACTTCGAAAGGTAGCGATATCACATGGGCGACTGTGATTTTGATTCCAGCCTGTTTGGCACTCCCGAGCAGGTCGGGGTAGTACGTGGTCTTGCGGAACTTCGTGCTCGAAGACCAGTGCTCATTGAAGCGAACGGCAAGCCACAGCTGACTCTTCCGGTTGACGGTCTCGATTCCGTTCGGCTTGCAGCTTTCACAAACTTATGTTCCCCGGTAGCGCCGAGACTGATCGTCTCAGCGCGGCGCGCACGTGCGCTCGGGCTCAAGGTGGGCGTCCCGATGGCATTGACGCTTCCTGTTGGCACCAAGGCTGACGACGTGAACGCGCTGGTGACCGATCCCGACGCCGAACTGCCGCCCTTTGCGGAGCCCGCGGACGCCGCAGGAGTTGCCGCTGTCCTGCTTGCCAAACTGGCGCAAGGATTGCCCGCGGTTCTGGCAGCGGAGGCACCCGTTGCTAAATTGGCGAGTTTCGATCCGCCGCTCGTGACGGTCGAAGCGCAAGCGGTTGAGAATTATCGCAGCGATATCATCCGGACCTTGCGCAGGGTTGGCGAAGCGCGCATTCCGCTGATGTCGGGAACCAGCACCCGCTTCGTGGCATTCTGCGACGCGCTCGGCGAAAGTTCTGTCGCGATCGTGGTTGGCGAACCGGATTGCAGCAAGCCCGTGCGCGTGCGACTGCATTCGGCCTGCCTGACCGGCGACGTTTTCGGCTCGCGCCGTTGCGACTGTGGCGATCAGTTGAAGCTTTCGGTCAAGCGGCTGGAAGAATCCGGCGGCGGCATCATCCTGTACTTGGCGCAGGAGGGCCGCGGGCTCGGCCTCGCCAACAAACTGCGGACCTATCAATTGCAGGATGAGGGTCTCGATACGGTCGACGCCAATACCACGCTCGGCTTCGATGACGACGAGCGCGACTATGGCGTTGCGGCGCGCATGCTGGAACTGCTCGGCTGCCGTCGCATCGAGCTGTTGACCAACAATCCGGCCAAGCTCGAAGGCTTGACCAAGTCGGGAATCGACATCGTCGGCCGCATGCCGATCGAAGCGCCCATCACGGCCGACAATCGCCGCTACATGACGGCGAAAGCGACCCGTGCGGGACATCAGCTCGGTCATCTGATTGCATCGCTCACCGAAACGGGGAAGGTCGGGGAGCCCGCTCTCGTCCCCTGAGCTTTCACACATCCGCCGCAGCTCTTGCCTGACGACAACCCGCCGGGAACGCGTATGCATGGGCAAGAGCAGCGGCTAGAATTCGATTATGGACCGTTCCGCAAAGCGACTGATCGGCGCGCTCACGTCCCCGGAAGTCTCGCAGTCATTGCGTAAAACTTCGATCCTTTGCATGCCGGTCGGATCGCTCGAGCAGCACGGGCCCCATCTACCGCTCGACACCGACACCCTGTTGGCTGAAGCCTTCACGCAGGCCTTCATCGCGCGCTGGGGCAAGACATACGATCTCTGGCAGCTTCCGAGCGTAACCCTCGGTCTCTCCCGCGAGCACGCCTGGGCGCCCGGCACCATCTCGCTTTCGATCCAGACCATGACGGCACTGCTGCGCGACAGCGCGAATGAAATCGCCCGTGGCCTGCCGGCGCGCAATCTTGCCCTCGTCAATGGTCACGGCGGCAACCGCGGCCTCCTCGATGCGCTGGTGCGCGAACTGTCGGCCGACTTCGGGCTCAATGTTTGCGCGCTGCACCTTGGCGCCATGATGAGCCCGATAGCAGGCGCGGGGTTCACTGAAATCCACGGCGGCAAGGACGAGACTTCGGTGATGCTGGCGTTGGCTCCCGAACGCGTGCGACGCCGGAAGATTTCCGGAGTCAAACCGCCCAAGGACGCAAGGATGGTAAGCGCCCTGATCCTCGATCCCGCCGCGAGCTGGCCGTGGACCAGCGACGATTCGCGCATCGCTCATCGGGGCATCACCGGCGACCCGCGCGCAGCGTCAGCAAGGCACGGCCGCGGGATCATCGATCGCGTCGTCGAATCCGCCGGCGGCCTGTTCAAGCAGCTGCTCGAAAATCAGCGCCGATCAAATCGCTGACGGTCGCTAGGCCTGATAGCGTTCGTCGAACGCATAGCCGCCGCCGCGGACGGTGCGGATCGGGTCGGAATCCCGCCCGCGATTGATCGCCTTTCGCAGACGGCCCACATGCACATCGACCGTGCGCTCGTCGATGTAGATGTCTCGCCCCCACACGCTGTTGAGCAGCTGCTCGCGCGAATAGACCCGCCCCGGGTTTTCCATCAGGAATTCGAGCAGGCGAAACTCCGTCGGGCCCAACGATACCTCGCGCCCGGCACGCACCACGCGCTTCTTTTCGCGATCAAGCTGCACGTCACCGATCGTCATGACACTCGACAGGCTTTGCGGCTTCGCCCGCCGCAGCAACGCCTGCACGCGAGCCAGCAGCTCCGGCACCGAAAATGGCTTGACGATGTAGTCGTCGGCGCCGGTCGCCAGTCCGCGAATCCGTTCCGGCTCCTCGCCGCGCGCCGTCAGCATGATGATCGGCAATTGCTTCGTTTCCGGTCGCGTCCGCAATCTCCGCACCAATTCGATCCCGGAAAGTCCTGGCAGCATCCAGTCGATGATGGCGAGATCCGGCGGGCTTTCCCTGATGCGGAGGTCGGCATCGTCGCCGTGCGACGAGGTCTCGACGGTGAATCCCTCGCGCTCGAGATTGTACCGCAGCATGATCGTCAGCGGTTCTTCATCCTCGACGATGAGTATGCGCGCGGTCATGATTTCTTCCGCGCCGCCTCGATCGGCACGCTGAACGATGTTGTGATATCGCCCTTCGGACGGTCGTCCGGCAGCATCTTGCCTTCGATCATGTAGTAGACGATTTCCGCGATGTTGGTGGCGTGATCGCCCATGCGCTCGATATTCTTCGTGCAAAACATCAGATGAATGCAAAAGCCGATGATGCGCGGCTCCTCGATCATGTAGGTCAGCAGTTCGCGCAGCAGCGAATTGTTGACCGCATCGATCTCCGCGTCGCCGCGCCACACCGCGACCGCCTTTTCGACATCGCGCCGCGCATAGCTGTCGAGCACGTTCTTGAGCTGCAGCAGCACGAGGTCGGCCATATGCTCGACCCCCCGCATGATCTGACGCGGCTGAAACTCATCGCCCAGCACGCTCACGCGTTTGGCGATGTTCTTGGCAAGATCGCCGATGCGCTCGAGGTCGTTTGAAATTCGCAACGCGGCGATGATCTCCCGCAGGTCCGCCGCCATGGGCTGGCGCCGCGCGATGGTGAAGACGACTTTTTCTTCGATCGCGTGCTGTATCGCATTGATCTTGGCGTCGTCTGCGATGATCCGGCGCGCCAACGCAACGTCATTGCGATCAAGCGCGCTGATCGAATCGATGACCTGCTTTTCCGCCAGACCGCCCATTTCGGAAATCATGCGGGCCAGCGCTTGCAGATCGGCATCGAACGCGCTGATCGTGTGTTCAGGCATCCTGACCACCCTTCCTCGCGACTCTCGCCATCGTCGTTTGCCCGCGATTACCCGAAACGGCCGGTGATGTAATCCTGCGTGCGGCGGTCCGCCGGATTGGTGAACATGAAGCTCGTCGTGTTGAATTCGATGAGTTCGCCGAGATACATGAACGCCGTATAATCGGAAACCCGCGCCGCCTGCTGCATATTGTGCGTAACGATCACGATCGTGTAGTCGTTCTTCAGTTCATCGATCAGTTCTTCGATCTTGGCCGTAGCGATCGGATCGAGCGCCGAGCATGGCTCATCGAGCAGGATTACTTCGGGCCTGATGGCGATGGTGCGGGCGATGCACAGCCGCTGCTGCTGGCCGCCCGAAAGGCTGAGCCCGTTGGCGGTGAGTTTGTCCTTGACCTCTTCCCACAAGGCCGCGCGGCGCAGCGCCAGTTCGACTCGCCCTTCGAGGTCCGATTTGTTCATCCGCTCATACAGTCGAATACCGAAGGCAACATTTTCAAAAATCGACATTGGAAATGGTGTCGGCTTTTGGAAGACCATGCCGACGCGCGCGCGCAGCAAATTCAGGTCCTGCTGCGGCAACAGAATGTCGACTCCATCAAGGAGGACTTCGCCTTCCGCACGCTGGTTCGGATAAAGATCGTAGATCCGATTCAGCACCCGCAGAAACGTCGACTTCCCGCAGCCCGACGGTCCGATGAAAGCCACGACTCTTTTCGCGTACAGCGAGACATTGATGTCTTTCAGCGCCTGATGCTGGCCATAAAAGAAATTCAGTTTTTGGACCGACATTTTCACGATCGGCGGGATTGCCGGTTCTATTTCGCCCACGGCAACAGACTCCGATCTCAGGGCTGCGGAAAACTTCATGACCCTTTCCTCAAAGCAACGGCACGTGCGCTCCAATGTCGAAAACCGGCGCGACGACCATGTTGATCGGCGCGCCGGTCGCAGAGTTCGTTACCGAGTCTACGCGCACGTATTCGGCCTGGGTCGGTAAGGATTTTTATCGTTATATAGCGCTTGCGGCCACTCCAGTTCATGTCATCGATGAACCGCGCCTAAAACAATGGCGATGCCTACACCTGCCATGTCAACCTTATATGAAACCGATATGACAGTTCAATGACGGTGGATAACCTTGAATTATCATGAATCTTACGCATCGCCGAATATTATTCCGCGAGTGCCAGCCGCACCGTGAAAGTCGCGCCTTCGCCCGGCGTGCTCTCGATAGCAAGCTTGCCGCGGTGGCGGTTGACGATGTGTTTGACCAGGGCAAGACCGAGGCCGGTACCGCCCATTGCCCGGCTTTCCGTGACATCCCCGCGATAAAATCGTTCGGTCAGGCGGGGCAGATGCTCGCGCGCGATACCCGGCCCATAATCGCGCACACGCACGGCCGCCTCGCTGTCCGTGCGGCTGAGCGTGATGTCCACGCGTTTGCCGCTGGCACCGTATTTCAGGGCGTTATCGATCAGATTTTCGAACAAGCGGATGAGCTCATCCTGATCGCCGCGAACGATCAGCGGTTTGGCCGGACTGTCGACCTTGATTGTGACCTTTCGTTCTTGCGCCAGCGGCAGAAGACTATCTGCGACGCGGCGCACTAATCCGGAGAGATCGATCTTTTCCTCAGGCGGCACATGTTCTTTCAGTTCGACTCGCGACAGCGACAGAAGATCGTCGATCAGCCGCGCCATGCGAGCGGCCTGCGCCCGCATGATGTTCAGGAAACGATCGCGCGCCTCGGGATCATTGCGCGCCGAACCCTGCAGGGTCTCGATGAAGCCGGTCAAGGATGCAAGCGGCGTGCGCAATTCATGACTGGCATTCGCGATGAAATCCGAACGGATTTCCTCGACACGGCGCAGCGGCGTGAGATCGAGCAGGGTCAACAGCACGAGTTCGCGTTCCACGCCCGATAATTCAGGCAATGTAACCGGAATAACGCGGGCTTCCGTCCAATGATCTGTCGGTGTCCGTTCATGGAATTCCGCGCGCTCAGGCCGCCCCGATTCGATCGCACGCCGCGCGGCTTCCAGGACATCCGGATTGCGCAAGACGAGCGAGAGCGGCACTCCGCGCACCAGCGGCAGCGTGATCTTTTGCGCCGCGGCGTTCCAGGCGACGATCCGGCAATCGCGATCAAGAACGATCACGGCATCCGGGAGGCCGGAAACGACGCTCTCGACCAACCAGTCGGATCGATACGGCCGGTCTTGATAAGCCGCAGCCGAACTCGCGGCAGTTCCACCCTCGAACGGAATCAGCATCGCAATAATGACGACGACAAAACCAGCCAGCGATTGCGCAAGGGTCAGGATGCCAGCCACTTCGAGCGCAAGCAGGACGATGACGGCGCTGCCGAGTATGAGGCGGGCTCGCCAGAGCCGGTCAATCCAGGGCTGCACGCGGTGTGAGAACAGCCGCACATATTGCGACGCCATAGATTGAATATAGTTCATAGCCTCTCGATTATTAGCGCGCCGCGAGGGCGCTGTGCAATTCGCGAAACCACCACCGCTGTATTTATTAATGCTGACCCGGTGGCACCAGGACGATGAGATAGCGCGCCGGCTCCCCCGCGATGCCAAGATAACTGCGCGTTAACTCCACCTCGGTGCGGCGCCCGGCCGAGCCTGCCCGCGCTTCGACGCCAGGGACGCAATTGCGATCGTCCGCGGCGCAGACCAGCGCGATGCCGGCCCGCGCAAGCTCTTGCGGTTCGATCCACGGCGCGATGCGCGGATTGAGGTCGGGAAACACCGACGGACGCTGCCTCAGATAGAACGCCACGCCGTAGCTGAGCGCAGCCTCGCCGCCGACAAAACGCAGGGGCTGGTCGGTCACCGCCTTCCATTCCCGCGCGACCTGCTCCGCCAGCAGTTTCGAATGCGCCGCCGATGGCTGCACGCCGGCGCGCTGGATCGCGGCTGCCACGAATGGAGAGGCGGCAAGAAACAAAAACGGTATCGCGAACGCAATCGCAGCGATCCGTACGGCCGCCAACCGCGTGACGGAAATGAGCGGTGAGGACAGCATGACCACCGGCAGCAACGTCCATGCCGACATGGTCCACAGCGAGTTGATCTCGATCCCGAACAAGGGTGCAAGCACTGCCGGCAACACCAACGGCAGCCAGAACGCCCACATCGCAAGCCGCCGCTTGGGATCGGCCGGACTGCGCGCATCGGCAAGCGCGGCACTGCTCGGCCGGACGACAGCCAACATCAGCAGGATCGGAACCGCCACATAGGCCGCGCCTCCCGCCAGATAGCCGCTGGATCGTATCGCGACCGATGTCAGCGTGCCGGCGCCGTGCGCAGCCATGGCGTATGAGAACGGCAGGAAGTCATTCGCGACGAGCCAAACGATATGCGGCGCAAGCGCAAGCGCGCCGACAGCGATCGTGATCCACGGGGCGGGCGAACGGAAGTAAATGCCGCGACGTCTGTCGATCAGCGCCGCGAGGGCTAGCCCAAGCAACAGTACGATCGACCAATATTTTCCCAGCATGCATGCGGCGGCGCCGATGCCGGCAAGTGCCGCGTAAAATGCGCTGCGCGACTCGTAGGAGCGGACGAACCAGAGCGTCGTCACCGCCCAGAGCGGGATCAGCACCGTGTTGGGATTGAACTTCAACGCGTGAAAATTGAAGAACGGAATGAGCGTCAGCATCGCCAGCGCCACCACGCGTTTCTCGCCATCAAGATAGTGCGCGAACAATCGCCATGCGATCCATAAGGCAACCGCCACGGTCGCGATCGCGAGCAGGTAATAGGCCCAGTCGGTTTGCGGAAACAGCGTGAACCAGCCCCGCACCAGCCACGCCGCGAGCGGCGGATGCTTTGAATAGCCGAAGGCCGGCTCGTGCGCCCACGCGACCAGCTCCGCCATATCGAAATGGATGTCCTGGCTCGCTTTGGCGAACACGCCGTAGAGCGTCCACACCGCCATGTAGCCGGCGAGCACGACGAGGATGGCGCGCTCGCGCCGTACCGGGTCGGTCAGCGCCGCGACGAGGCGATCCGCCGGCGCCAGCAAGCTCTTGCGAGTCAGTCTGCCCTCTCCCGGATATTAGAAATCTTCGGGTCTTCGGTCGTGTACCAAGGGCAGCGAGGTCCTTCCAGGTTGGTGAAGGTGCCAAACCCGGTGAAGTATTCGCATTTGCGAAAACCTCTGAGCGTATAATTCCGGGCCAGCAGGTCGGAGTAAATGTTCGTATCGGCCTCGAACCGTCCAGGCGTGGATCGAATCAATAGCCCGTTGTGGCCGCGCGAACTGATCATCATGACGCCGAAGGCCACGATCACAAACGCGACCGCACCCGCCAATGCCTTCACGACAAGCCGCATGGATCATCCGATCGCGCAGAACCTTCGAACCAATATGTGTCGAGGCTGATTTTGCCCAAAATGCGGGCGAGTGGCAAACGCGCAAGCCTTCCGGATGACGCTGCGACCGGCCGTCTGCCGCTTGCCGCGGGGTCACCTCGTTGCTATCTCCCCGCCATGGCCGAAGTCCCCATCCAAAACATTCGCAATTTCTCCATTGTCGCGCACATCGACCATGGCAAGTCGACGCTCGCCGACCGGCTGATTCAGCTCACCGGCGCGCTGGCCGAGCGCGAAATGGTCGAGCAGGTGCTCGATTCCATGGATATCGAGCGCGAGCGCGGCATCACCATCAAGGCGCAGACCGTGCGCCTCAATTACAAAGCGCGCGACGGCAAGGATTATGTGTTGAACCTCATCGACACCCCCGGACATGTCGACTTCGCCTATGAGGTCAACCGCAGCCTCGCCGCCTGCGAGGGCTCGCTGCTCGTCGTCGACGCCAGTCAGGGCGTCGAGGCGCAGACGCTCGCCAACGCCTATCACGCGATCGAGGCCGGCCACGAACTCGTGCCGGTGCTCAACAAGGTCGATTTGCCGGCGGCCGAGCCCGACAAGGTCAAGCAGCAGATCGAGGATGTGATCGGGCTCGATGCCTCGAATGCGATCCTGATCTCCGCCAAGACCGGCGAGAACGTGCCCGAAGTGCTGGAGGCCATCGTCACCCGCCTGCCGCCGCCCAAGGGCGACCGCGACGCGACGCTGAAGGCGCTGCTGGTCGACAGCTGGTACGATTCCTATCTCGGCGTGGTCGTGCTCGTGCGCATCGTCGACGGCACGCTCAAGAAAGGCCAGCGCATCAAGTTGATGGGAACGCACGCGTCCTATGAAGTGGACCGCGTCGGCGTGTTCACACCCAAGCTGCTCCCCGTCGACGAACTCGGCCCCGGCGAGATCGGTTTTCTCACCGCCTCGATCAAGCAGGTCGCAGACACCCGCGTCGGCGACACCATCACCGACGACCGCAAGCCGGTGACCACGCCCTTGCCCGGCTTCCGGCCGGCCATCCCCGTGGTGTTCTGCGGCCTCTTTCCGGTCGATGCGGCGAATTTCGAGGACTTGCGCGCCGCGGTCGGCAAGCTGCGGCTCAACGACGCGAGCTTCACCTACGAGATGGAGACTTCAGCCGCGCTCGGCTTTGGATTCCGCTGCGGCTTCCTTGGTCTGCTGCATCTGGAGATCATCCAGGAGCGCCTGTCGCGCGAATTCAATCTCGACCTGATCGCGACCGCGCCGTCGGTGATTTACAAGATGGCGCTGCGCAACGGCAAGGAAATCGAGATCCACAATCCGGTCGACATGCCCGACCCGATGCAGATCCTCGAAATCCGCGAGCCCTGGATCGAGGCGACGATCCTGACGCCCGACGAGCATCTCGGCGCGGTGCTGAAGCTCTGCCAGGATCGCCGTGGCAGCCAGGTCGATCTCACCTACGTCGGCAGCCGCGCCATGGTGAAATACGACCTGCCGCTCAACGAGGTGGTGTTCGACTTCTACGACCGACTGAAATCGGTGTCGCGCGGCTATGCCTCGTTCGACTACCACCTCACCGACTACAAGCCCGCCGACCTCGTGAAGATGTCGATCCTGGTCAACGGCGAGCCGGTCGATGCGCTGGCCATGCTGGTGCACCGCACGCGCGCGGAAGCGCGCGGCCGCGCCATGGTGGAGAAGCTGAAAGAGCTGATCCCGCCGCACATGTTCCAAATCCCGATCCAGGCCGCGATCGGCGGAAAAATCATCGCGCGCGAGACCGTGCGCGCCTTCCGCAAGGACGTCACCGCGAAATGCTACGGCGGCGACGTCACGCGCAAACGCAAGCTGCTGGAGAAGCAGAAGGAAGGCAAGAAGCGCATGCGCCAGTTCGGCAAGGTCGACATCCCGCAGGAGGCGTTCATCGCGGCGCTGAAGGTGGATGTGTGATTATTTTTTGCCGTGCCTTCGAATTTCGCGAGTAAGCTTGAATACAGTAGTTGAAGGATTTCCCCGTGGGCTCCGCTCCGCTTGCCGCCGACGTTCTAGTGTCTCCGCTCTATTCTCCGCTTGCTCAACAGCATCGCAAATTTGATCAAACATCACCTGTTTTGAACGATTCGGGTCGTAACCAGGCATGAGATTACGTAACGCTCTTTGAATTTCACGTCGCGTGGCAGGAGCATCATGGTCTCGATAATGCAAGACTAACCACAGTTCGAAACACGGATTCGAATAGGCAACAAAAACTCCCGCTGCTTCAGCTTCATTAAGCGCCCTCAAAATATTTGGATGCTCATCACGATCGAAAGCAACCCAGATTTTGTCATTCTCTTCAAAACTATTACCAGTTCTTAGCTGAGATTTTAACTCAATCGCCTTTCTCACGACCGTGATTGGAACTCCTGCGCCCCGTTCCACAATCAGCATTATTTCGAGCAGCGCACCGCAATGCTGCGCTAATGATAATAAATATTCAGGTTCGGTTACTTTGCCTTCGCAAATGACCGTGATTTTTATTTTCGCGTTTCGTGATGCCGCTCTGCGGTTTAAAAGTGGCGGATATGGGTGCTTTCTCTTGCTCATGGATCATTCGGCACCCATCAATAGATTGACTGATCCTTTAAACGGAACCGCCCCAAATCTTCCCTGCAGATAGCCTTTTTCTAAATTATCAGTATTTCTCGTACGGATGTCGGTAAGTGGATAAAATACCGTCGCGCCAGAATTATCCTTTTCAGCAAACCAAATTTGATCTCGGCGGATAAATGACGCAGACAACAAATTTGTATCATGCGTGGTCGCAATGAGTTGCGCGCCCTTTGGATTTGTTACACGAGAGTTGAATAGCGCTACAATTTTTTCTGAAAGATACGTGTGTAGGCTAGCGTCAAGTTCGTCAACAATGACTACCGAGCCACTATCCAATGCAGAATATATTGACTTTAGGATTGCTAAGAGTCGGATGGTCCCCGTGCTTTCGTAGGATAAATCCAGATACACCTTTCCGCGCGCTTTAGTCTCGTGCCCGAGCGAAATCACCTTTACCTTAAAATCTTCGAATTTTGATATTTCTCCGGAACCTTGAGCCAAATGAGTATTCACCACTTTAAATATATCTGCCACTATGGCGGCCGTTTTTTCGTCTTGGCGAAAATCATCAAAATGACAATCGACAATACCGGTATCGGCCTGCTGCAAAAATTTGATAATTCGCGAGTCAATTTTTCCTTCGGGAAATGTAACTTTGGTTTCATCCGAATCGCTCTTTGGGTAATGCAATGCAATGCTGCTGATGTAATGGTACAAGGGACTTAATTGTTTATGAGAGTTTTGTGCCGCCGTGGAAAGGAATAGACTATTAGGCCTCATCAATGATTCTATGGTTCTCAATGAGCCTTTGAGATTTTTTCCAAAGTAGATTTCCTTAGTTTTTTTATCGCGCAAAAACCACGTTTGTTTTTTTCCTGCTGGAAATGCAAATAGCCATTCCTCTAAAAATTCACTATCCGACGCCGCATACCCATAGTGAAAACGTGTTCGGTTTACAACGAAGTCGATGTCAAATCTGGACGGTGCTCGAGCAGATTTTTCATCAAGACCGAATGGCAACCGTCGCACACCACCTTCCGGTTTCCCTTGCGAATGCGAAGAACGCACGGCATTGCGGAAAAATGCAAACGCTGACACAAGATTGCTTTTGCCAGATGCATTCGCCCCGTAAATCAGTGCTGCAGGCAACAATTTCAAATCGCGCTCAATCTTGATTGAGTCTGCGCCTGTATCTTTCAGCGAAGAGGCAACTAGAGACAATTCTTGCCTGTCCCTAATCGAAAGATGGTTCTGCACCCCAAACCGAATTAGCATTATATTACCCACCAAATGTCTTTCTCGATGCCCTTTAAGTGGCATATTTGCGCAATTCTTGCAAAAATTTCGTTATCAAGGAGTAATTTTTACGGCTTAAGGCAAAACCTCCTGTCTTTTCAGTATATTTGACTGGCCTAAGCTGCCATTCCAGGCGGCGATCGGCGGCAAGATCATCGCGCGCGAAACCGTGCGCGCCTTCCGCAAGGACGTTACCGCGAAATGCTACGGCGGCGACGTGATGCGCAAACGCAAGCTGCTGGAGAAGCAGAAGGAAGGCAAGAAGCGCATGCGCCAGTTCGGCAAGGTCGACATCCCGCAGGAGGCCTTCATCGCCGCGCTGAAGGTGGATGTGTGAGGATTTCACTAACTCATTCGGCCTCATCCTGAGGAGCGGCCGAAGGCCGCGTCTCGAAGGATGAGGCCTCATGGTTCGAGACGCCCGCCTTCGCTGCGCTACGGCGGCCTCCTCACCATGAGGATGACCCGAGAAAGACCACTCCCTCACCCGCCAATCACCGCCACGCCCTGAATCTCGATCAGCATGCCAGGCCGCGCGAAATTCGACACCGTGATCAGCGCGCTGGCCGGAAAATTTCCGTCCGGAAAAAATCCCGCACGCATCTGCACGAAGCGATCGCCGTGGCGCGGGTCGATGATGAACACCGTCATCGTCACCATGTTGGCGAGGCTGCCGCCGGCCTTCTTCAGCGTCTGGTCGAGCAGGCTGAAGATGGTGCGCACCTGCGCTTCGAAATTCCCCGAAATGTCGTTGCCGGCCTCGTCGCGCGTGGCGGTCTGGCCCGCGAGCCACACGATTTTACCGCCCTGCGTGATGACCGCCGGCGAATAGGCCCGCGATGTCTGCTGCTCGCTCTTCTCCATGTAGGTCGCCATATTTCTTAACCTCCCGATTAAGATTGGTTCATCTCTGTGGCAGTTAACCTGGCGTTGGTGACTAAAGCCTAGCTTTTCTCTTTGAGCCTAGCAGGTTAGATTATGCTCATGCCGGGTCGGTTATTCTTACTATCGCTCGTGCTCCTGTTTTCCGCGCCAGCCGCCGTGCAAGCGCAGGATCTTGGCTCGCTTGTGCCGGTGGCGCTTCCGCCGCTGGCCCATCCGAACGACCCGAACCTGCCCGCCAAGCAATTGTTCGGCCGCAAGGACGAACCTGCTCTGATGCCGCCGCGAGCGATTGGTGCTTACTCCCACGGCTGTCTCGCCGGCGCGCAGATGCTCCCGATCACCGGCCCGACCTGGCAGGCGATGCGCCTCTCCCGCAATCGCAACTGGGCGCATCCCGAAATGATCAAGCTGATCGAGCGCATTTCGGCGAAGGTGCCGAAATTCGGCTGGCCGGGACTGCTCGTTGGCGACATGACGCAACCCCGCGGCGGACCGATGATGAACGGACACGCCAGCCACCAGATCGGGCTTGACGCCGATGTCTGGTTCACGCCGATGCCGGATCACGAGCTCTCGCGCGAAGAGCGCGAAGACATGATGGCGACCAATCTCGTCAACGACACCTGGGACGACGTCCGGCCGGAAATCTGGTCGCCGGCCTATATCGCTTTGCTCAAGACCGTGGCCGAGGAGCCGCAGGTTGAGCGCGTCCTGGTCAACTACGCAATCAAGAAAGCGCTCTGCCGCGACGTCAAGGGCGACCGCCGCTGGTTAGGCAAGATGCGCATCGTGTTCGGCCACAACTATCACTTCCACATCCGCATCAAATGTCCGGCCGACAGCCCCGAATGCCATCCCGACAGCCCGCCGCCGAATAACGACGATTGCTCGGAGAATGTGGGCTATTGGAGTTTCCACGACCGCTTCCGGCCGAAACCGCAACCGCCCGGCCCGCCGGGTCATCAGAAGACGCTCGCGGAATTGCCGCCGATGTGCCGGCAGGTCCTGAACGCACCGGGACCGACAACAGCCGCAAACAACCACTAGGAACCCTTGGCGTCCGCGCGGATCATGGCGGCGCCTTTTTCGGCGATCATCATGGTTGGCGCCGCCGTGTTGCCGGACGTGATCGACGGCATCACCGAGGCATCGACCACTCTGATGCGGTCAAGGCCGATAATTCGCAGCCGCTCGTCGACCACGGCAAGGGGATCGCTGGCGCGGCCCATCTTTGCCGTGCCTACGGGATGAAAGATGGTCGTGCCGATGTCGCCGGCCGCCTTCAGCAGGCTCGCATCATCGTCGCCGGTTTTTGCTCCGGGCAGATATTCGATCGGGTTGAACGGAGCGAGCGCCGGCTGCCCCACGATCCGGCGCGTCACGCGGATCGAATCCGCCGCCACCTGCCGGTCCTCGTTGGTCGCAAGATAATGCGGCGCGATCACCGGCTTGTCGGCTGGATCGCGCGAGCGCAGGCGAACATGCCCGCGGCTGGTCGGATGAATGTTGGTGACGCTTGCGGTAAACGCCGGGAACGTATGCAAGGGCTCGCCGAAGCGGTCGAGCGACAAGGGCTGCACGTGATACTGGATGTTTGCCCGTTCGCGATGCGGATCGGACCGCGTGAAGATTCCGAGTTGCGACGGCGCCATCGTCAGCGGTCCGCGCCGGAACAGCGCGTAGTTGAGCATCATGCGCGCGAAGCCGGTGCGCTGGTGGTAGATCTCGTTCAGCGTCTTCACGCCGGAAACCTTGTAGATCAGCCGCAGTTGCAAATGATCGTGCAGGTTCTCGCCGACTCCCGGCTTGTCGAGCACGAGCGGAATGCCGAACGCGGACAGCTGCGCAGCCGACCCAACGCCTGACAGCATCAGAAGCTGCACCGAGCCGATCGATCCAGCCGCGAGGATCACCTCGCCGCGGCAACGCGCCAGGCGTTCAACGCCGTCCTGCCGCCAGCGCACGCCGGATGCGCGCTTGCCTTCGAATACAACGCCGTCGACCAGACAATTGGTTTCCAGCCGCAAATTCGATCGATGTAAAACCGGCTTCAAAAATCCGCGCGCGGCCGACCAGCGCCGCCCGCGTTTCTGATTGACGTGATAGGTGCAGGAGCCTTCGTTATCGCCGGTGTTGAAATCGGCGATCTCCTGGATGCCGGCCTGCTTCGCCGCCGCACGAAAGGCGTCGAGCAAGTCCCAGCGTACCCGCGGCGGCTCTATCCGCCATTCGCCGCCGACCGCATGATGCGCGCTCGCGCCCAGAAAATGGTCTTCGTGCTGCTTGAAGAACGGCAACACGTCGTCCCAGCCCCAGCCAGCCAATCCTAGCTGTCTCCAATGGTCGTAATCGGCGGCCTGCCCGCGCATGTAGATCATGGCATTGATCGAAGACGATCCGCCGATCACCTTTCCGCGCGGATAATTCAGGCTGCGTCCGTTCAGGCCGGGCTCGCTTTCGGTCTTGAACATCCAGTCGCCGCGCGGATTGCCGATGGCGAACAGATAGCCGACCGGAATATGGAACCAGATCCAGTTGTCGCGGCCGCCGGCTTCCAGCACCAGCACGCGCGATTGCGGGTCCGCCGACAGCCGGTTGGCCAGCACACAGCCGGCCGAGCCCGCCCCCACGATGATATAGTCGAACTCGCCCTCGATTGGTGTTGCTTGCGTCATCTGGCCTCTCCGGACGCTACTTTACCCGGGCATCAGAGCCTTGCTAGTGTCCCTCAACGATCCGCGGTCCGCTGTACGCGCACTGCGATATGGTCCTGGAACGGCGCTTCCGGGGTGATCGTCTCAACACATCATCCAACCGTGGTGCGGCCTGCATTACGCGCGTCCGCTCCCGAGGAGTGCCGCCATGTTGAACATTCTTCGTCCGTTCGCCGTTCCCTTCGTCATCGCACAACTATGGATCGGCTGTTCCGCGCCCGTTCAGGCGCAGGACCAAACCATCATCATGTTCGCCGCGGCCTCGATGAAAAACGCGCTCGATGAGGTCAACGCCGCCTATACGAAGAAAAGCGGGGTCAAGGTGATATCGAGCTATGCCGCAAGCTCCGCGCTCGCCAAGCAGATCGAAGCTGGAGCGCCTGCCGATCTGTTCGCCTCGGCCGATCTGGAGTGGATGGATTACCTCGACCAGAAAAAACTCATCAGGGACAACACGCGGATGAGCTTGCTGGGCAATCGACTGGTCTTGATCGCACCGAAAGATTCCAAAATCGGCAGCGTGACGATTAGCCAGGGCTTCGACCTTGCCAAGCTCGCCGGCGACGGAAAAATCGTCACCGGTGATGTGCGGGCAGTGCCGGTCGGAAAATACGCCAAGGCCGCACTCGAAAAGCTCGGCTCCTGGCAGGCGGCCGAAAAGCAATTCGCCATGGTCGAGAACGTGCGCGCCGCACTTGCTCTCGTCGCACGCGGCGAAGCGGTGCTTGGCATCGTGTACGAGACCGACGCGAAGGTGGAGCCTGGCGTGAAGATCCTCGGCACCTTCCCTGCGGATTCGCATCCCACCATCATCTATCCCGTTGCGCTAACTGCCAACGCCAAGCCGGAAGCCGCAGCCTATCTGTCCTTCATGCGCTCCGGTAACGCGAAAGCCATATTCGAGAAATACGGCTTCACGTTCTTGATCAAGCCGACGTCGTGAGGACCTCTCTTTCTTCACCTCCCCCCTCCAGGGGAGGGTGAAAGGTCGCCCGTGTTAGAACTCGGTCCGGACGAATGGATCGCGATCCGGCTCTCGCTGCGGATCGCACTTGTCGCAACAACCGTGGCGCTGCCGTTCGGCATTGCCATCGCCTGGTTGCTCGCCCGCAAGGATTTTTGGGGCAAATCGTTGCTCGACGGCATCGTGCACCTGCCGCTGGTGCTGCCGCCTGTCGTAACCGGTTATCTGCTCCTGATAACGTTCGGCCGCAAAGGCACCGTCGGCGGATTGCTCGCCGATCTCGGCATCGTGTTCTCGTTCCGTTGGACTGGCGCCGCCCTCGCCTGCGGCGTCATGGGTTTTCCGTTACTCGTGCGTGCGATCCGGCTGTCGTTCGAAGTGATCGACCGCCGGCTTGAAGACGCAGCGGCCACCCTCGGAGCCAACCACGTCTGGGTTTTTCTCACAGTGACTTTGCCGCTCGCATTACCGGGCCTGATCGCGGGCATGGTCCTGTGCTTCGCCAAGGCGCTCGGCGAATTCGGCGCCACCATCACCTTCGTCTCCAACATCCCCGGCGAAACGCAGACCATTTCCGCGGCGATCTACACCTATACGCAAATCCCCAATGCCGACGCCGCCGCACTGCGCCTCGTGCTCGTCGCGGTCATCATTTCGCTTGCAGCGCTCGTCATATCGGAATGGTTCGCGCGCCGCGCCGGCCTGCGCTACCATGGAGATTGAATTGCTTTCGGTCGACGTCGAAAAGCAGCTGGGCGGGTTTAGTCTCGCCGCCAAATTCGAAGCCGCCGGCGGCGTCACCGCTCTGTTCGGACCCTCCGGGGCCGGCAAATCCACGCTCGTCAACCTGATCGCCGGCCTCCTTGCGCCGGATCGCGGCCGCATCGCGCTCGACGACCATGTGCTGTTCGATTCCGCCACTGGCGTAAATCTTCCGCCGCATCGCCGTCGCATCGGCTACGTTTTCCAGGAAGGCCGTTTGTTCCCGCATCTGACAGTGGCGCAAAATCTTGATTACGGCCGCTGGATGCAGAAACTGCCGGCCGATACCGCCGAGACCGAACGCGTCGTTTCCCTGCTCGACATCGGACATCTGTTGCGGCGCCGACCCGGCAGGCTCTCGGGCGGCGAGCGCCAGCGCGTCGCGATGGGACGCGCGCTACTGATGAAGCCGCTGCTTCTTCTGCTCGATGAACCGCTTGCTTCGCTCGATCGCGCGCGCAAGCTTGATATCCTCCCTTATCTTGCCCGCCTGCGCGACGAGGCAAAAATACCGATGATCTACGTCAGCCACCAAGCCGGCGAGATCGTGCGGATCGCGTCGCAGGTCATACGCATCGAAGACGGCCGGGTCATCGCCGATGGCGGGCTCGAACTGCTTGATGCGGAGCGGAAAGAAATGGTTTTCTAACGTCCATGTTTCCGCCCGAGCGAATCGTCTGTCTGACCGAGGAAACCGTGGAGACGCTTTATCTCCTCGGCGAGGATCGCCGTATCGTCGGCGTGTCGGGTTATGCCGTGCGGCCGCCGCAGGTGCGGCGCGAGAAGCCGCGGGTCTCCGCATTCATTACCGCCGACGTGCCGAAGATCTTGGCGTTGGAGCCCGATCTCGTTCTCGCCTTTTCCGATTTGCAAGCCGATATCGTGGCGGAATTGATCCGCAAAGGCGTCACGGTGCATGCCTTCAACCAGCGTAACCTCGCCGGCATCTTCGCCATGATCCGCATGCTCGGCGCCCTCGTCGGCGCCGCCGACAAGGCCGAGCAACTGGCGCGTTCGCTCGAGGATATAGTCGCGAAAGCCCGCGCGAACGCCGAACGGCAGCCGCACCGGCCGCGGATTTACTTCGAGGAATGGGACGATCCCATGATCTCCGGCATCGGCTGGGTCTCGGAGCTGATCGAAGTCGCAGGCGGCATCGATGTGTTCGAACGCCGTGCCGCCGAGAAGAGCGCGAAGGATCGCATTGTCTGCGCGCAGGACGTGATCGGCGCCCGGCCCGATATCATCATCGGCTCGTGGTGCGGGAAGAAATTCGTGCCCGCCAAGGTCGCGGCCCGCCCGGGCTTTGCAGCCATTCCGGCGGTTGCGGCGGGCCAACTGTTTGAGATCAAGTCGGCGTTGATTTTGCAGCCCGGCCCCGCGGCCTTGACCGATGGGCTGACCGCGCTCCGGACGATCGTGACGCAATGGGCACAGAACGCGACTCGGGAAAAAGTTCGGCGCCTCGCGCCATGAGGCGCGCAGCGACCGGTTAACACATTGGTATTTAATGAAATATTCCATAAACCCCCACGCCATCATCAACTGGCTATGATGGAGCGAATTGAACTATTGTGGTGGTCGCAGGTTCTCCTTTTCGAGAGCGCGACCAAACGAGGCAAGCGAAACGAGGCAAGCGAGATGAACGCAACTCAACCCAACACCGCCCGCGCGCCCGCGACGCTCCGGCAGGATCTGCTGCTGGTCGCATTCCTCATCGGCTTTGACGTGGCCACGCGTCTTTTGGTGCACCTGCCGAACTTCTCTCCGGTGCTTGCAAGCGCGCTGTTCGCCGGGACCGCGCTTCGCTTCCGCTCGTTCGCCCCGATCGTGCCGATCGTCGCACTGTTGCTCAGCGATGCCGTCATCGGGTTCGACGACTGGCGCATCATGGCCGTCGTCTATGCCTCATTGGCCTTGCCGGCGCTCGTCGGAATCGGCGTACGGCGCTTCCGCGTTTCAATCGTGCTGGTGCCGACGGTGCTCGCGTGCTCGTTGTTTTTCTTCGCGACCACGAATTTTGCCGTATGGGCATTCGACACCCTCTACACCGCCGACCTGGACGGGCTGATCAAGTGCTACATCGCGGCGCTGCCGTTCCTGAAAAATACCCTGGCCGGCGATTTGATCTGGGCTGCGGCCTTTTTCGGTGGCGCCTGGCTGGTGCAGACCACCCGCGCGCGCGTTCGCCTGCGCCGCCGCTTTGCCTCTTAGACCGTTGTCCGGCTTTTGAAGCCTAGCTGCGCCACTTTGCGAGCAAAGCTTTGAGCTTTGCAATGATTGCGAGTTGCGGCGTCTCGGGCTCTTCGAGCCGAAGCCCGACGGTCACGAGCCGCCCTTTACTGAATGCGTGCGCCAGCAGCATGACGTCTCCGAGCTGCACCACGTCCCCTTCCCGCGCGTTGCGCCCGAGCTGTTCGACGAAGTAATCCGCCAGCGAGGTTCCGTAATTTTCCGTCTCGACCGGCAAGCCATAGATTTCCGCAAGCGCCCCGAGCGTCGCTTCGCCGGAAAGGAAAAAATCGCCGGCCAGGCGCGCATCCGGCAGCATCGACGGCGGCATGTCGACGAAGAAGCGATCGAGCGCCTGCGCCCGCTCTGGCGCCGCGAGAAAATAGACGTGATCGCCCTCGCGCACTGCGCCCGCCTCCTCCGGCGTGTGCACGCGCTCGTCGCGCACGACCAGGGTGAGCTTTGCCCACGACGGCGCGATACCATGGCGAAGATACGGGCTCGTTGCGACCACCGGATAGCCGATCAATTCCTGCGTCAACTGGCCGGGCAAATCGAGCTCGCTGCGGTGAGCGGAGACCGCGGCCTGCGGCATCGCCATGCGCAGGCGCCGCGCGGCGATCGAAATCGTCCAGCCTTGCACCAGCAGCGAAATCAAAACCACCACGAAGCCGACGTCGAAGAAAATCTGCGCCCGTTCGTATTTCACCAGCAGTGGAATCGATGCGAGAAAAATGCTTACCGCGCCGCGCAATCCGACCCAGGAAATGAACGTCTTTTCCCGCATGCTGAAGCGAAACGGCGCCAGGCACAGGAACACCGCGGCGGGTCGCGCAACAAACATCAGCATGAATGCGACCGCCAGCGCCGGCAGCAGGCGATCCGGCAGACTATTCGGCCAAACCAGAAGACCGAGCAGCACGAACATGGCGATCTGCGCGAGCCACGTGGCGGCATCGAGAAAGGCAATGAGCGTGGAATGCGCGCGGGTGGCGCGATTGCCGACCACGAGGCCGGCGAGATAGACCGCAAGAAAACCCGAGCCATGCAGCGTCTGTGTGATTCCGAAGGTGACCAACGCTCCGGCTGCGACAAACGGTGCGTGCAAACCCTGCGGCAGGTCGAGCCGGTTGAGCACGAGCACCATCGCCCCACCGCCCAGCGCACCGATAGCGCCGCCAAGCGCCGCCTCGCGCAGCAACAGGATGGCGACGTCCTGCCACGGCTTCTGGCCGATCAGCAGCATCTCGACCAGCACGATGGTCAGGAAAATCGCAAATGGATCGTTGGTCGCAGATTCCACTTCGAGCGTGGCATTCACCCGCGGCCTCAATCTTAAGCCCCGCGCATGCAACAGGAAGAACACAGCCGCGGCGTCTGTCGAAGCGACTACGGCCCCAACCAGCAGAGCCTCGAGCGGATTGAGCTTGAGCGCCCACCACGCCATTGGCGCGGTCAGCGCGGCAGTAATCAACACGCCGAGCGTCGCCAAGAGCCCAGCCGGTCCCACAACGCTGCGAAATGTCGCAAGCCGCGTACGAAGGCCGCCGTCAAACAAGATAAGCCCAAGCGCCACCGAACCGACAATATAGGCGGACCGCACATCGTCGAACTTAATCCCACCCGGGCCGGATTCGCCCGCGAGCATGCCGACGATCAAGAACGCCAGCAGCAACGGCGCGCCAAACCGCAGCGCAATCAGGCTCGACATGATGCCGGCCAGCACCAAAAGCGCGCCGAGCAGGATGACGATATTGACCGAGTCGAGTGACGCCATGCGTGATGCGAATCTCCTTTTCCATTGGAGAGCCACACGAAATCAACGGCAACGGAAATAAACGCGTTATATCGTCATACGCATTGCGCAGTGCGGGGCGCTCAATCGATCAAGGCGTTAGAACGCGACCTTGTCACCCCCCTTGAGCGCGAGGATGTCGCGCGCGTCGTCAGAGGTCGCAACCTCCAGGCCAAAACCTTCGATGATCTGCCGCGCCTGCTTGACCTGCTGCGCATTCGACTCGGCGAGTTTGCCGGGGCCGATCCATAGCGAATCCTCCAGCCCCACGCGCAGGTTGCCGCCCATCGCCACCGCCATGGCTCCGATCGTCATTTGCGCCCGACCCGCGCCCAGCACCGACCAGCGATAATTCTCGCGGCCGAGCAGACGATCCGCGGTCCGCCGCATGTGGATGACATCCTCGGGATGCGTGCCGATGCCGCCGAGAATTCCGAACACCGACTGCACGAACAGCGGCGGCTTGACGAGGCCGCGCTCAAGAAAATGCGCGAGGTTGTAGAGATGCCCGATGTCGTAGCATTCGAACTCGAAGCGCGTGCCGTTGTCGGCGCAGGTGCGCAGCACGTATTCGATGTCCTTGAAGGTGTTGCGGAACACGAGATCGCGCGTGCCTTCCAGATAAGGCTGCTCCCAGTCGTGCTTGAACTCCTTGTAGCGGCCGAGCATGGGATAGAGCGCGAAATTCATCGAGCCCATGTTGAGGCTCGCGACCTCCGGCTTGAATGTATGCGCGGGCGAAACGCGCTCCTCGACCCGCATCGTTGGCGAGCCCCCCGAGGTGAGATTGATCACCACATTGGAGCGCTGCTTGATGCGCTTGATGAAGCGGCCGAAGGCCTCGGGCGACTGGTCTGGCTTGCCGGTCTCCGGATTGCGCGCGTGCAAGTGCACAATGGCCGCGCCCGCCTCGGCGGCGCCGATCGCGGCGTCGACGATCTGGTCCGGCGTGATCGGCAGATAAGGCGACATCGACGGCGTGTGGATCGCGCCGGTAATCGCGCAGGTGATGATGACTTTGTTGTTGGTCTTACTGGCTGACTTGGCCACGGCTTGCTCCCTGTTACCGGCCTATCTTTACGGCGTTGTCCGCGATCACGCTAGGCTTGTGGACTGGCGCCCCATGGCGGACCAGCGTAGGAAAAATCGCGTGGATGAACATGCGATGGGGCGCGGGCTTTCAACGGCAGTGATCGGCGTCGCTTGCGGCGTCGGTGCAGCCGTTTTCTGGGCCGCCGGGTTCGTGGCCGCGCGCCACGGCATTGCCATTGGCCTGGGTCCGGCCGACATGGCGCTGCATCGGTACCTCTGGTCCGGCCTGGCGCTGCTGCCGCTTGTGCCGGCCTATGGCGCGGCGGAGCTGCGAGCGGTCGGCTGGTTCCGCGCCATTATCCTCACGCTGCTCGCCGGCCCGCTGTTTGCGATGACGAGCTATGCTGGTTTTCTGCTCGTGCCGCTCGGGCACGGCGGCGTGATTCAACCGTCGTGCGCCGCGATCGGCGGCCTCCTGCTTGCGACCGTCGTGCTCAAGGAGCATTTGCCGCTCCGCCGTTTGGCGGGAGCGCTCATCATCATCGTTGGCCTCGTCGTCATTGGCGGCGAGGCCATCGCCACCATCGGAACGCACGGACTCGCCGGCGACCTGATGTTTGTCGCGACCGGATTGTCGTTTGCAACCTTCGGCATACTGCTGCGGCGATGGGGGATTTCGGCCAACCGCTCGGTCGCTGTCGTGAGTGTGGTCGCGCTGCTTTACGTTCCCTTTCACTGGTGGCTGTTCGGTTTTGAGCGGATGATCGCTGCCGGCTTTTTCGAAAATCTGCTGCAGGCCGTGGTTCAGGGCATATTGGCCGGCCCAGGCTCGACCTATCTGTTCACCCGCTCGGTCGTCACGCTCGGCGCCGGCCGCGCCACCGTTTTCCCGTCACTGGTCCCGGGGTTCACATTGCTGATCGGATTTCTCGTACTCGGCGAGGTGCCGAGCCTGCTGCAGCTCCTGGGCTTTGTCATCGTGCTGATCGGATTCCAGTTCACCCAGCGATGATCATATTTCCGGCCCGGCGTATTTACCGGCGGTCTGCGGGAACATCGCCTTGACGATCTTGAATTTTGAAATATCCACCGTCGCGTCCATATGCAGGAAGATCGCGGCATCGCGCAAAAGCTTTTCAATGCCGAAGTCGAGCATCATGCCATTGCCGCCGTGCAACTCGACCGCGTGCTGGCAGACTTTCATGATCTCCTCCGAGGCGAACAGCTTGACCATGTTGCACAATACGTCGGCGTCAGGCGCGTTGTCGTCGACCGCGCACGCGGCGCGATCGAGCAGCGCTCGCACCGCCTCGATCCGCGTCGCCATGTCGGCGAGCCGCAGCGCCACCGCCTGATGCTTGATCAGGATTCGGCCGCCCTGCACGTATTGCTGCACGTATTTCGACGAATCCTCGAACGCACGCACGCCGACGCCGAGATTTTTCGAAGCTTGAATGATCTTGCCCGGCCGGAAATAAACGCCGGCCTTGCCCAGCGCATCGTTTTCCACCAGCAGATGATCATCGGGTACGTACATATCCTCGAACACCAGCTCGCCGTTGTTCATGAAGCGGCAGCCGAGCGTCTCGTTGCAGCGCGCGACCGTCAATCCCGGCGTTTCACGCGGCACCAGGAATGACGACGTGCCCTGCATCATCCCGACTTGCGGGTTGGAATTGGCATAGACCACGTAGAGGCCGGCGTCGTAGCCGTTCGAGATGAATTGCTTGCGGCCGTTGATCACCCAACCGCCGTTTTTCTTCATTGCGCGGGTCTGCATCGCGGCTTCCGGCACGTTGTAGGGCAACCAGCGATCCGACGCTCCGCGCGGTTCGGTCAGGCAGTGCGCCAGCAGGAATTGCGGGTCCTCCAACAGGCGGCCGAACCATTTTTCCTGCAGGTGCCTGGGCGCAAGATTGCGCAGCAGCACGGAGACCTTCCAGTTCTGCACCAATTTATCGGCTAGGCCGGAATCGCCGCGCGCGATCTCTTCGGAGATGATGGCGAACGTCCTCACTTCCGTTTTCGGATCGAGCTCGATGCCGCCGAACTCCTCCGGTACGCCAAGCGTGCGGATGCCGATGCTCTCGGCGCCTTCCAAAATCTCTTTCGGCAGCCGATCCTCCGGCGTCATGATCCATTCGCGCTGCCAGTTGCCGCGAATGAACGGTATGACGACGTCATCGACGAATTGGCGGCATGATTGCCGCATCAGACGCTGTTCTTCGGACAGATCGCGGTCGGCAGTGGTCATGGAGAATCCCCTCCGTCGTTCGCTTGCCGTCGGAACGGCTCATCGGCGAAGCCCGCCGGATCATGCTCCGCCCGCCGCCTCCGGTCTACCTTGGCTCGCCGAATGCCGACAATGGGATGTGCCGACCCTGATCGCGCTGCTATATGATCGTCCGACCTGACTGGCGGCGGAAGGGATCAGGCCATGGATGATCTCGGGCAGCTCCTCGATACGATGGGCGAGACGTTCCGTTCTTTCGGCGCGGAATTCACCAGCATTTGGTTCCCGATCCAGATCGCGTTGATCCTGCTGGCCGCCGCCATCGCCTATGGATTGGCGATGCTGATGCGCCGCCGCATCGATTTCAAAGCGGTGTTGAAGGGCTGGCCGACGGTCTTCCGGCAATTGGTGTTTGCCACGGCCGGGAACCTGACAATTATCATTTTTGCGCTTTTAACGGCGACGATTCATAGCGCGCTACTGGAGATAACAACTCCGGCGCGCAGCTATCTCCTGCAGGTCGCGACCAGTCTGGCCGCCGCCTGGATCGTGATCTCGCTCTTCGCGTCGCTGCTGCGCAATCATTTCGTCAATCGCATCGTCGCGATCTGCGCCTGGACCATCGCCGCGCTCAGTATTCTCGGCCTGCTTGGCAATGCCACCAAGATGCTCGACTCCGTGGGCATCGGCATTGGCGGCGGCTCGCGGATCTCGCTGCTGCTGATTTTAAAAACCGCCGTTTTCCTGCTGGTGACGTTGTGGCTCGCGGTCGTCGTCGGAAATTTCCTCGACAAGCGCGTTCAGAGGATCAGCGATCTCACACCCTCGATCCAGATTCTGCTCGGCAAAGTAATCCGGCTTTCGCTCATCGCGCTTGCCATTGCTGTCGTGCTCAATGCGGTCGGTATCGATCTTTCTGCTCTCGCCCTTTTCTCCGGCGCGGTCGGCGTCGGTGTCGGCTTCGGCCTGCAGAAGATCGTTTCCAATCTGGTCAGCGGCATAATTCTGCTCGCCGACAAATCGATCAAGCCGGGCGATGTTATCACGGTCGGCGACAATTCCGGGTCGGTGCGAACGATCGGTGCGCGCTACACGCTGGTCGTGATGCGCGACGGCCGCGAGATACTGCTTCCCAACGAGGATTTGGTGACCCAGCGGGTCGTCAACTGGTCGCATTCGAACGACTTGGTGCGATTGGAGGTGCCGTTCGGCGTCAGCTACGACAGCGACCCGCACGCGGTCAGCAAGCTCGCACTTGCGGTAATCGCCCCCATTTCACGCATAATGCCGCAACCGGCGGCGGCCTGCTATCTCACTGGTTTTGGCGAATCCTCGCTCGACTTCGTGTTGCGTTTCTGGATCTGCGATCCGATTGAGGGCACCACCAACATTCGCGGCGAGGTCATGCTGGCGCTGTGGGACGCCTTTAAGCGCGAGGGCATCGAGATTCCCTACCCCGTGCGTAATCTGCGCCTCACCGATGCGGCACGCACCGCTCTGGACCGCACCGCACAGAAATCGGCGTGATCCGCGTCGTATTTGTTTTAGAAATTATGCCGCTTCACTCGATGGATTCAATTTCCGATCGGCCATCGTTGCGATGTCGTATCGAGGCACATCGATGTGGAAGATCGTCCCTCCGGACGGCGCGTCATCGCAGCCGACCTCGCCTCCGAGGCGGTTCATGATCTCTTTGACGATGCTCAAGCCCAGTCCGGTGCCGCCTTTTAAGCGGGCGTCCGATGCATCCACCTGGGCAAATTTATCGAAGATGCGAGTTTTGTAATCATCGGGAATACCCGGACCGTGATCGCGCACGGCGATACGCCAGAACCTGTCCCGCTTCTCGATCGATACCAGGACCTCGCCGCCTGGCGGAGAGAACTTGACCGCATTGGACAACAGATTGGCCATGACCTGCATGAGGCGATCAGGATCGGCGTAAACCGCACATTCAACGGTCGGCCAATCCGACTGCACTCGCACGTTGAATTTTTTCGCGAAAGGCCGATTTGCGTCGATCGCCCGTTCGACTGGAAGCTTGGCGTCGATGCACTGAAAGTCGAACGCCATCTTCCCCGTTTTGATCCTCTCGAAATCGAGAATGTCGCTGAGCAACCCGGTCAATCTCTTGCAGTTGGCCTGCGCCATTCCGATCAGACGCACGGCCGCATCCGGAAGGTCGCCGCCGGCTCCGCCCATCAGCAAGCCCAACGGACCCGCAATCGCGGTAACCGGAGTGCGCATTTCGTGGTTCACGGTTGCGATGAATTCGTCCTTCATGCGCGCGATGCGCTTTTGTTCGGTCACGTCGCGACCAATGAAGAAATGACGTTGTTCGGGTTCGGACCACACGCCGGACCATTCCAGCATGACGATACGGCCATTCTTATGAAAATATCTGGTCGCAAAATTGCGGATCAGATGGCCGCGCCTCGCGCGGCGCATTTCCGCACGGATGGCATCGAGATCATCCGGATAGAGAAAATCAATGGCGTTGCGCCCGACCATTTCCTCTGGTGAAAATCCGAGGATCGCGGTCGAACTCGGGCTGACACGAAGAAACGTACCTTTCCGGTCTACCACAAGGATCAAATCGAGCGACGTATCGAAAATGCGGCGGCGTTCCTCGGCTTCGTGCCTGTGTTCCTTTTGCTCTGCGGCGAGCAGGACGGCAAGTTGCGCGTATAGCGCTCCGGTTTCGAGCAGCAAGACCAGCAAAACGGTGGTAGCGGCAAGAAGGCCATAAGCCCGGCCGGCATAGAACCCGACATCGAAACGACCGGCGTTAAGTCCGGCGCTGAGCGCCACATCGAACAGCCATGCGCACATGACGACCATCAGCCACAGGTCGAGCACGGTATGCGGCCGCCGCAAGAGCAAGACCGAGAGTGCGACGAGGCTCAATGTCCAGATCAGCGAAATGACGAAGATCATGGATGAAGAGTAGTGGTTGCCTCTCATGATGTCGGGCAGAAGCCCCTGCCCCGCCGTGGCGAGCCCAGCCAGCGCAGCAACGGCGGCTGCAGTGATTACGATATTGAGCAATATGGCAAAGCGAGCCGACCCGCGCGGCCGAGCGGTTTCGCCGTTCTTGCCTTTAAGCAGTCCATACGCGATCACGACGATAGGAAAGACGCCGTGCCAACATATGTAAAGCCATGCGGTACTCTGCGGCCCCGCGCCGAGCAGTCCTTTCGGCGCAAACAGGCCCGGAAAAGTGAGCGCATGCGGAATGGTCATGAATGCGGTGAACAGATATCCCGCGGCAAGCACATAAAGCGCGCGGGCACGCAATATGTTGAACTGTCCGAAGAGCATGGCCGCGGTAATCAGATCGGTGATGGCGAGCGCCGATTCGTAGACCGGAATGAACGCCCAGACTTCGGGCAATGGCCGGCGCGCAAACGGAAGCAAGACGGCAAAAATCAACAGAGAGAGTATTACGACCGCAAAAGCGCGTCGGCGGTCGCGCCGCTGCACCGGCAAGGATGAGAGGAAGATCGCCTGGTCCGCCGTGACCGGAAGCGCCATTCACTGCTCCACCATGGAGGTTGGACCGAATTTGCCAGCGTGCCCCGATTTCAAAATGTTGCCAGTGGCATGCATCGCGCCGGCCCTGATTGTTCCAGCTTCTCAATTTTCAGATAACCGGCGAGCATCCACTGAACCGTTGAATTTTTTCGCTAAGCCTCACGGAAAATTCGCGCAAGTCCGGCAACGATTTTGGGATAAGTACAATGACGGAGTGAATTGGCGCGTTGATCAGAGCTGAAAGGATTGGTGCTGTTCTGCGAAGAACAAATGGCAGTATGCGATAACTGACCGAAGGTCAGCCTGGGCTCACGATCGACCTTAGATCGGCCGGATCGCCGGGTGACGGCTAAGCCGCCTTGCGGTTTGCCAGGAACTCGCCCATGCGGCTCAGCGCCTTCAAGATGTTCTCGGTCGAATTGGCGTAGGACAGCCGCACATAACCTTCGCCGAGAATTCCGAAATCCGGCCCGCCGATGATCGCCACTCCCGCATCGTCGAGCAACGAAGCCGCAAGCGCCTTGGCCTTCCACCCCGTGCGCTTGACATTCGGAAAGGCGTAGAACGCGCCCTTGGGCGTGGCGCACGACACGCCCGGCAATTTGTTCAAGCCCGCGACTACCACTTTGCGCCGCTTGTCGAACTCGGCGACCATTTTGTGAACCTCGTCTTGCGGGCCTTTGAGCGCGGCAAGTCCGGCATATTGAGCCGAAGCATTGACGCAGGAATGTAGGTTCACCGCGAGCTTGCGCGCGAATTCGTAGAGCTTCCCCGGCCACACCGCGTAACCGAGCCGCCAACCGGTCATGGCGTAGGTTTTCGACCAGCCGTTGAGCAGGATCAGCCGATCGCGGATTGACGGATAGGAGAGCAGGCACACGTGCGTCTCCCCGTCGTAGACCATGTGGTCATAGATCTCGTCCGACATCACGCACACGTCTGGCCAGCGCTCGAGCCCGGCGACGAGCTTATCCACTTCGCGCTTGCCCGTGACGCCGCCGGTCGGATTGGCCGGCGAATTGAGGATGAGTAGCCGCGTCTGCGGCGTAATCAGCTTCAGCGTCTCCTCGGCGGAGAACGCGAAGCCGTTCTCCTCGCGGATCGGCACCGGCACCGGCCGCGCACCGGTATACTCGATCATGGACCGGTATATTGGAAAGCCGGGATCGGGATAGAGGATGTCGGCACCCGGCTCGCCGAACATCAGGATCGACATGAACATGGTCGGTTTGCCGCCCGGCATGATCATCACGCTGTCCGGCGACACCTCGACCTTGAACCGTTTGTTGAGATCGGCGGCGACTGCTTCGCGCAGCGGCAAAATGCCGACCGCCGGAGTATAGCCGTGATGGCCGTCGCGCAGCGCTTTGATCGCCGCCTCGACGATGAACTCCGGCGTGCGGAAATCCGGTTGGCCGATGCCGAGATTGATGATGTCGCGGCCCTGCGCGGCCAGCGCGTTGGCGCGCGCCAGCACGGCAAAGGCGTTCTCCTCCCCGATGCGGTCGAAGGCGGCGATGGTTTTCAGCATGGCGTCATCCCGGCTGCGTTGTGGTTGTTCGGCCTCTATTAGCAGCGTTGCCGGCGCGCCCGTCAATGGGACGATTCTCTCGCCGCGCGATCTGAACATCCGTCATTTTCGTCACTTCGAAAATGATGCGCCGGTCAGACAAGGTACCGATAGGGTTGCGGCATGCTGGCCGTCAGCGCGCCACTAGATCGCGTGTGATCTCGGCAAGCCGCGCTACGCCGCAAAGCTGCATCGTGCGGATCAATTCGTCACGCAGGTGCACAAGGACTGCCTGCACACCGTCGGCTCCGCTCGTGGCCAGGCCCCAAAGCACCGGCCGGCCGATCAGCACCGCGCGCGCACCAAGCGCGAGCGCCTTCACGATGTCGGTGCCGCGGCGGATCCCGCCATCCACATAGACCTCGGCTTTGCTCGCGATCGCATCGACGACCTCGGCGCATGCATCCGCCGTGGTCACGGTCGTATCGAGATGGCGGCCGCCGTGATTGGAAACAATGACCGCCTTTGCGCCAAGCTCGACACAGCGCACGGCATCATCGCCGCGCAGCACGCCCTTGACGATCACGTCCATCGGCGCGCGCTTGATCAACCATTCGAGCTCGCGCCAGGTGGTGGGGAAATTCACCTTGCCCTTGAACTCCGGATCATAGGCTGTGCGCGCCATCGGCGCGCCCGGCATGTTGACGTTACGAATATCAGGCGACGGCACAAACGGCGCGCGCATCTGCCGCGGACTTGAGCCGTAGACCTGATTGTCGACTGTGAGAACCAGCGCGCGGAATTGCGCAGCCGCAACCCGATCGATCAGTGCCTCGATCTCTCTCCGATTGGGCCACATGTAAAGTTGAAACCACTGCGCCGTGTCACCGCGTTCAGCCGCGACGTCTTCCAGGGGCACATTTGCGCTCGTCGCCAGCACATATGGCGCACCGGCGGCAGCCGCTCCGCGTGCGGTGGCGCATTCGCCCTCTTTATGGAACAGCCGATGCCGGCCCATGGGCGCCACCATGATCGGCATGGCGGCTCTGGTCCCGAGCAGGCTGACGCTGAGGTCGACGTTGCTGATGTCCCGCAGGACACGGGGTCGAAGCCGCAACCGTCGCCACGCTGCGACATTTTCCGCTGCCGTGATCTCGTCGTCCGCGCCCGTGGCACAAAAAGCGAACGACGGCGCCGCCAGCTTGGCGCGGGCTTCCTCTTCCAAGGCATCGAAGTCCATACAGTCCACGAACGACCCCCGACACATCAATCCGCTTCACCACACGGATCACGGAAATGCGCTGTGCTTGCACACCCGACCGTGGCAGGTTCGGAGTGATCAAGAAAGCAGGTTTTTCATGGCCTCCTCCCGCCCGTCTATCGCCGACAAACGCCGCACCTTTCGCAAACTGCACGAAGCCGGTTGTTTCGTCATCCCCAACCCATGGAACGTAGGCACTGCACGCTATTTGCAAGGACTCGGATTCAAGGCGCTGGCCACCACCAGCTCCGGCCACGCCCATTCGCAGGGTTATGCCGACGGCCAACAGTCGATCGACGAAGTGCTCGCGCATTACCGCGAGCTCGCCGCCGCGACCGATATCCCGCTGAACGCCGACTTCGAAAATGGCTTTGCCGACGATCCCGACCGCGTCGCCGAGAATGTAACCCGCTGCATTGCGACGGGAGTGGCGGGTCTTTCGATCGAGGATTCGCCCAACAATTCGACCACCCCTCTTTATGACTTCGATCTGTCGCTCGCGCGCGTGAAGGCGGCGCGCGCGGCGATCGACAAAGCCGGTGGCGAGGTGGTCTTCACCGCGCGCACGGAAGGATTCATCCGCGGACGTCCGGACCTTGAGGAAACCATCCGCCGGCTGAAGGCCTTTGCCGATGCCGGCGCCGATTGTCTCTATTCGCCCGGCATCAAGACGCGCGAGCAGATCGAGGCGACGGTGAAAGCCGTCGCGCCCAAGGCCGTCAACTTCCTCAACAGCGGATTGTTCGGTTTCACCGTGAGCGACCTTGCCGCCATGGGCGTGCGCCGCATCAGCGTTGGCGGCTCGCTCGCGCGCGTGGCCATGCATGCCTTCATCAAGACCGCACGCCAAATCGCCAACGAAGGCAAGTTCGACGGCTTCGCAGATCTGATCACCAATCCGGAGCTGAACGCTTTCTTCCTTGAAGACCGTAAAAAGCACCAGCCGTGACGTCAAATGAGATTCCGGTCGGCCCGGTCGTCGATCCGACACCCGCGCAACTGCCCGGGCCAGCAAAACTTCCTGGCCGCTACGGCACGGTAGCGCGGCTCGAAGCTCGATCGCACGGCGCCAGCCTTTGGGAGGCGGTGCGCGGCCACGACAGGATTTGGGCCTATCTTTCGTACGGCCCTTTTGCCGATTTCAAGAGTTTCTCAAACTGGCTCAGCGAACGCGAGAAATTGAAGGATCCCTATTACTACGTCGTGCTCGATACGAATGACGGCGCGGTCGGCCTGATGACGCTCGTGAACATTCAGCCGGCCATGCGCTCGGTGGAAGTCGGCCATATCCTTTACAGCCCCGCACTCCAGCGCACCGCGCTCGCCACCGAAGCGCAATACCTGCTGACTCGCTACGTGTTCGAAACGCTCGGCTACCGGCGCTACGAGTGGAAATGTAACGCGCTCAACCAGCCCTCCTATCGCGCCGCTTTACGTTTTGGCTTTACCTTCGAGGGCGTATTCCGCCAGCACATGATCGTCAAAGGCCGCAGCCGCGATACCGCCTGGTTCTCCATGCTCGACAGCGATGGCCCGCGCGCAAAGCCGCCTTTGAACGCTGGCTCGCGCCGGAAAATTTCGATAGGGAAGGAAAGCAGAAGAAAAAATTGGGCGAGCCCTAGCACCGCGACGGCCGAACAGGGGGGACCTCATGCACATCTTGATCACTGGCGCTGCCGGAATGATCGGTCGGAAACTCACTGGCCGCCTGGTCAAGGAAGGCACCCTCCATGGCCGAGCCATTGAGCGCCTCACGCTGACCGACATCGTGTCGCCGGAGAAACCCGCAGGGTTCCGCGGAACAGTCGTCACCATCGCCGCCGATTTGCCGGCGCCCGGCGTTGCGCAGAAGCTCGTCACCGACCGGCCGGATACGGTCTTTCACCTCGCCGGAGTCGTGTCGGCAGAGGCCGAGCTCGACATGGAGAAGGGATATCGCGTCAACCTCGACGGCACCCGTATGCTGCTCGACGCGATTCGCGCGGTCCGCGATGGCTATAAGCCGCGCTTCGTCTACACCTCATCCTGCGCCGTATTCGGCGCGCCATTCCCCGACGCCATCCCCGATGATTTCCACCTCACCCCGCTGACCTCCTACGGCAGCGCGAAGGCGATGTGCGAACTGCTGCTTGCCGATTACACGCGGCGCGGCTTCCTCGACGGCGTGGGTTTGCGCCTGCCGGCGATCTGCGTCCGGCCCGGCAAGCCGAACCAAGCCGCGTCCGGATTTTTTTCGGGCATCATCCGCGAACCGCTCGCCGGCCACGAGGCCCTTCTGCCGGTTCCCGACGCCACGCTCCACACTCACGCGAGTCCGCGCGCGGCCGTGTCCTATCTCATCCACGCCGCAGGACTTTCGCGCGAGCAGCTCGGCCCGCGCATCAATCTGACCATGCCGGGCGTATGCTGCACCGTCGCCGAACAGATCGACGCCCTCCGCCGTATTGCCGGACCGGCGGTCGCGGCGCGCATACGACGCGCTCCCGATGAACTGGTCGCCCGCATCGTCGCCGGCTGGCCGCATCGCTTTGATGCCCGGCGTGCGCTATCCTTTGGCTTCCGTCCGGAAAAATCCTTCGACGAAATCATCCGCATTCACATCGAGGAAGACCTCGGCGGTAAAATCACGGCTTAGTCGCTATGCAATTCCCCGCCCCGCTCGTCCCGGCCACATTGATCAAACGCTACAAGCGTTTTCTCGCCGATGTGACCCTGCCGAGTGGCGAGACCATTACCGCGCATGTGGCCAATCCCGGCGCCATGACGGGATTGGCATCACCCGGCGCGCGCGTGTGGCTCTCCAAATCCGGCAATCCGGCCCGCAAGTTCCCCTATTCCTGGGAACTGGTCGAAGTCGATTTCGGTGCCGGACCCGAGCTGGCCGGCGTCAACACCGCCCATCCCAACGCGCTGATCGGCGCGGCGCTTGCCGCAAACGCCATCCCCGAGCTTTCCGGCTACGATTCCGTTCGGCGCGAAGTGAAATACGGCAAGAACTCGCGCGTCGATTTTCTGCTCGAAGGGTTGTCGCGCCCGCGCTGCTATCTGGAAATCAAGAACGTGCACCTGATGCGAAAGCCCGGCCTTGCTGAATTTCCCGACGCCGTCACCGCACGCGGGACCAAACATCTCGACGAGCTGGCCGATAGGGTCGCCGACGGCGCGCGCGCCGTCATGCTTTACGTGATCCAGATCGGCTCCGCCGATCGATTTGCGCTCGCGCGCGATATCGATGCCCGTTACGGCAGCGCTTTCGACCGCGCCCGGGCCGCCGGCGTCGAAGCACTGGCGTACCGATGCACGCTGCGCCGCGACGGCATCGAAGTGACCACGCCCGTGCCCATTGTCGATTGATGCGGCTTCGGCTTGCACTCACGCCGCTATTCCTTACATTAATGGACCATGACCTACGTCGACGCCAGGACCGCGCCACCGCGTAAAACCGGACAGATCAAGCTGCATGGCGCCGACGCCTTTGCCGGCATGCGCAAGGCCGGCCAGCTGGTCGCCAAATGCCTGGACATGCTGGTAGACGAAGTACGACCCGGCGTGCCGACCGAAAAGATCGATCGCCTGGTGCTCGAATACGCACTCGATCATGGCGCGCTGCCGGCAACCTTGATGTACCGCGGCTACAAGAAAGCGACCTGCACCTCCGTCAACCATGTCGTCTGTCACGGCATTCCGAGCGACAAGCCGCTGAAAGAGGGCGACATCGTCAATGTCGACGTCACGCTCATTCTCGATGGCTGGCATGGAGATTCGAGCCGCATGTACGCGGTGGGTGCAATTCCGCGCCGCGCCGAACGACTGATCGACGTCACCTACGAGGCCATGATGCGCGGTATCGCCGCGATCCGGCCAGGCGGCACGACCGGGGACATCGGCGCCGCCATACAAAGCTACGTCGAGGCCCAGCACATGAGCGTGGTGCGCGACTTTTGCGGCCACGGCCTCGGCCGACTGTTCCACGATGAACCGAACATCGTTCACATCGGCCGGCCGGGCGAAGGGATCGTTTTGCGGCCAGGCATGTTTTTTACGGTCGAGCCGATGATCAACCTTGGCCGGCCGCACGTGAAAGTGCTCTCCGACGGCTGGACCGCGGTCACCCGCGACCGTTCGCTGTCCGCCCAGTTCGAGCACACGATCGGCGTGACGCAGAACGGCGTCGAAGTCTTCACCACATCGCCCCTGGGGCTTCACAAGCCACCCTATACCTCTTGAGTTTGGCCACGCGGCCGGCAAGAAAGCATGCTAGCGTTATTCCACAGAGATACGGCGCGCATTGCCGTACGTCGTGGTGTTGCCAGGAAGTCATGCCCAAGAATGTCCGCGTGAAATCTTCCGGCCTATCGGAAGCAACTCCGCATTATTACGGTCACCGCGAACGTCTTCGCGCGCGCTTTCGCGAGGCGGGCAGCGAAGCCGTGAGCGACTATGAGCTTCTCGAACTGGTCTTGTTCCGCGCCATCCCGCAGCGCGACGTCAAACCGCTCGCCAAGGAATTGATTGCCAAATTCGACTCGTTCGCAGAAGTCGTCGCGGCACCCGCAAAGCGGCTGACGGAAGTGAAGGGCATCGGCGACGCGGCGATCACCGAACTGAAAATCGTGCACGCGGCGGCAAGCCGGATCGCGCGTGGGCATCTCAAGGGACGGCCGGTACTCTCATCGTGGTCGACCGTGCTCGATTATTGCCGCACCGCCATGGCGTTCGCCGATAAAGAACAGTTTCGCGTGCTGTTCCTCGACAAGCGCAACCAACTGATCGCCGACGAATTGCAGCAGGTCGGCACCGTAGACCACACGCCGGTCTACCCGCGCGAAGTGGTCAAACGCGCGCTCGAATTGTCCTCCACTGCGATCATCCTCGTGCACAATCACCCTTCCGGCGATCCGACGCCGTCGCGCGCCGATATCGAGATGACCCAATCGCTTGCGGAGATAGCAAAACCGCTCGGCATTTCCGTGCACGACCACATCATCGTGGGCAAGGAGGGCCACGCGAGCCTCAAGGGCATGAAGCTGATCTAGACGCAGGCTCTCAGGCTCTCTGCTTCTCGTAGAGGCGGCAAGGATTGTCGACCATCAGCTTGCGGCGTAAATCGTCGGACGGCGCCATTTCGCCGATGATATCGACCATTTGCCCATCATCCGGGATCGGCCCCTTATGATGGGGATGCGGCCAGTCGGTGCCCCACACCACGCGATCGGGAAACTCGGAGACGAGCTTGCGCGCGAATGGTATCGCGTCCGCATAGGGCGGTCCGGCGCGTGTGATGCGGTCGCATCCGCTGACCTTCACCCAGAATTTGTCGTTCTGCATCAGACGCAACAGACTTTGGAACGACGCCTGCTCAAACCCCAACCCGGCGTCGACCCGGCCGATATGGTCGATGACGACGGGCACCGGCGAGCGCGCGAGTGCCGGCGCCATGTCGGGAAGCAGCGCGCCGTCCATATGGATTTGCAGATGCCAGTCAATAGCCGCAAGCCGCGGCACGAACGCCATCACCTGCTCGAACGTATAGTCGCGATGCAGATGCGGCATGAAATTGTAGCGCACGCCGCGGAATCCCAGCCGGTCGAGCCGCCGCAAATCGCCATCGCTCACGGTCGTCGGCAGCAGCGCCACGCCGAGGTAGCTGCCGCCTTTCGCGGCGAGCGCATCCTCGGTGACGCGCAGGTCAAAACCGTGCGTGGCCGTATGCACGATCACGCAGCGCTCGATGCCGAGCATTGCGTGCAGCGCGAACAGTTTTTCCTTCGGCGCGTCGACGAAGTTGATCGGCGCCGTTGCGGCGTAAGGAAATTTCTCCGTAGGCCCCAACACATGGCAATGCGTATCCCAGGAGCCCGGCGGCAGCCGCAGCTTCGGTCTGTTCGGATTGAGCTTAAAGGAGAGAACGCGCTCGCTCACCGCGATCAGTCGCCCTGTTGCTTATGCGCTGTCTCCCAGAACAGATCCTTCCAGCTTCCCAGCTTGTCTTTCAGGTAGCCGGTGCGGTTGAGAAACGCCGCGAAGGTCGCGATCCGTTTCGGCTGCGAGGTAAACTCGAAGCCCGGATCGTCGAGCAGTGCGACCAGCTCGTCGACCGTCTCGGTTGCCTTCTGCGCGTCTTTCCACAGCGTCGCGGCGGCGCGCTTGTCCGCATTGGCGACCTTGATCGATTCATCCAACGCATTGGACACCGCCTGGAACAAAGTCGGATTTTTCTCTTTTGTGGCCTTGGTCGCCAACAACGTGATTTGCGTGAGCTGGCCGCCGAAAACTTCGCGACTGTCGGTGATGATGTGAGCGCCGGGCAGCTTCAGGCCGCGCGCGGTGAACGGCTGGACGGCGATATGCGCCGTTATGGTGGATTTGCCGTAGCCGGCCGACATCGCTGCGACCGCATCCGGATGCCCGAGCGATACGGTAAGATGGTCGAGCCGCGTCGGATCGTTCCACAGCTTCTCCGACGCCATCTCCAGCATCATGGCATTGAACGAGATCCGAACGGTCGGAACCGCGATGCGATCCTTATCGGTGAAATCGGCGATGGTCTTCACGTTTGGATTGATGGTGTAGAGCGTCATGGCGCCGTTAGACACGGTGCCGACGGCCCTGACCTCTTGCGGCGTGCCTTTGGTTTTGGCCCAGAGCGTGAGCAGCGACGGCAGCGCCGCCGTGCCGTAATCGGCCGAGCCCGAAATGATCGCATCGATGACGGGTCCCGGCCCGCTGAGCGAAGTTGCGGTCGCTTCGATCTTGCCGAGCCCGAGCTTGGTCGCTTCTTTTTGCAGAATGCCGCCGGTGACCATTTCGTCGACCGGGAGGTAAAGCAGTCCGCGCTGCTGGACGAAAGTGACCTTGAGCGGCGTCTGCGCGCGCACGATCGCTGGCGCAGCCAGCAGACTCGCGCCGCCGGCCATCGTAGCCAAGCTTTGCCGCCGGCTCAGCAGCCTATCTGCGAATTTCCTTGGCATCGTTTCGTCTCCCTCGATCTATTCGTTTCGCATTGAATCATCAGCCTTGTCGCCATGATAGGCGACCTTGCATGCGGGAACAATCAATCCGTCCTGACGGATTGTCGCGCCGCATCGCCTAGCTTCTGCGGGCGCCCGCACCGCTGCCGTCCGGCACTTCGATATCGTTGAGCAGGCGATCGACTGTCGCATGGAATTGTTCCCATGGCGCCTCGCGGTCGCTTTGATTGCGTACGATCAAGGAATTACCCGCATAGAATTTTTCATAGAGCATATGCCGGCCGGCGAATTCCGAGCCGACCAGATCCCAGGCGAGCTTGTAGAGCTTGAACCGGTCCACCGCCTCGATCGACGCCGTCTTCCACCAGCGCTCGAACCGGTCGCGCAAACCGTCATCCGACATCACATCGATTGAGGACGGCATCACCATCGGATAGGCGCCGAGCAGCGTGCGCAGCGTGTCGATGATTTCGGTGTGATGCTCCTGGCACCAGTTGAGCGCCGCATACATGATCCGGCGGTTCGGCGTTGCGTAGCCCTTCGGCCATTCTTCCCAGGCTTCGATCTGCCCTTGCACCAACCCGCCGATCGTGGCTTCCAGCGCCGCCAGACGCCCCAGCGTCTCACGCACGGCCGGTATTTTGTCGGTGCCGTTGGCCTGGCAGATACGGCTCGCGACCCCGACGATCAGCCCCATCTTCGACCAGAACCGGATGTTCGATTGGTGATTTTGATAACAGTTCGCCGGCGTCTCGATGTAGATGCGCCGCGACATGTTGGCTTCGTTGTGCAAGAACACGCGCTCCCAGGGAATTTTCACGTTGTCGCAAACCAGCACGCTGTCGGTTTCGTCGTAGCGGTAGGACAGCGGATAGTCGGCCTCATGCCGCGCCGCGAGTGCATAGGGCTGGCGCGACCACAGCGACACGCCCGACGCGTTCAGCGGCAGCGCCGCCGTGATTGCCTCGCTTTTGAAAGTGTCGTCGATCGGCGTGAGATTCCCTATCAGAATTTCGTCGGCGAAGACCGCGCTGGTCGCCATCATCTTCATTCCGGCGACCGTTACGCCTGCATCGTCTTCCGCAATGACGCGCAGATTGGGATCATCGCGTTGCTGATTCGGAAACAGCTCGGGGCTCTTACGGCCGCTGGCCGGCGTGACCGCGAAGCTCAGGTACAGATCGTTCTTGCGCGCGTGATCGTAATAGCGCAACAAATTTTGCCCAAAACCCTGGTGCAATTTCTCCAGAATGGACCAATTCATCGCGAGCCCCGTCACCAGCCCCGAGACCTGATCGGGCGAGCGGCCGATGAATCCATAAGTTGCGTCCGCTATCGCCTTGCAGCAGCGCATGCGGCGCAGCAAGTCGTCCCGCGTCTTGCAGCGCAGCCAGTAAAGGCTGATACGCTCGCTGTCCTCCTCGAACGTGAACAACTCGCGTTTGGCCGGATCGGCCTTCATGTCGTAAAGCCGGGCGACGGTTTGCGCCCCCTGGCGGAACGCCGGATGGCTGGTGACGTCGCTCACGCGTTCCGCGCCGATATAGACAGCACGGCCATCGCGCATGCGTTCGAGTTTCTGCTTGCCGGTTGCCAGCACCGTTCCGTCCTTTGCCCGTACTATTAGGACAGGAGCCGCGTGCCGGCGCAACAACCGCTACTTGCGCACCAGCAGTACCGGATCGTTGGTTTCAGGGATGCGGTGCCAATTAGCCGGATCATCGGCTTCGAACACCCAAGTCTCGCCCCGATTCGAGGAGAAGGTCAGTCCGCCGCGGTCCATGCGCCACGTGACCGGATTGAAGCGCGTAACAAACCCCTCGCAGCCGGGATTGAGCTTGAGCGAAAAACCGTCGGCGGCGGCGGTATTCGAGAGTGTCAGCGTACAGATAGTCCGGCCGTTGCCCCGAACGACCGCCCAATCGCCGTTCATCTGATCGGCCGTGATATCCGGCGCCACCGCATCGGCGGCAGTGATGAACAAAATCCCCTCACCCGGTCGCGGCGCCTCAAACATCTTGCTCTCGACCTCGCTGAAGGCCAGAATCGACTTGCCCTTTGCATTCACAAATCGCAGCAGGTCGTTGTCAGCCAATCGCCAGCCGGTGATTTCCTTGATGAAAGGAAACAACGCAAAGCAGGTTTGATCGAATTCAAGCTTCATTCCGACCGCATTGGGATCGGTCCGAAACACGATATTGCAGACCTTGTCACGGTCGGCGTTGGAGAATTCCCATTTGCCGACCATCGCCTTGGCCGCATCGCTTGGGCCTGCCGGCGCGGGTGCAGAGCTGATCCCGCTTGTCGACAACACGAGCAGGGTAAGAAGCATGATCGCGCGCCGCATCATGGTTACAATCCAGTCTGCCAGTTGCACCAAACCTGTAACGCCGCCCGCACAAGCAGCATGAGGCCCACATCGTCATGCTGCCGGCCAATTGGAGAAAATTTGTGGCGATCAACGCCTATTCAACGGTGTTTCCGGTACCGGCGTCAACGGCGGCTTTCCGGCGGCCCAGGCGAGCAGATTATCGACCACGAGTTGGTCCATCGCTCGGCGCGTGTAAATACTGGCCGAGCCGAGGTGGGGGAACAGCACTACGTTGTCCAAGGCGATGTATTCCTTTGGGACTTCGGGCTCCTTGACGTAGACATCGAGACCCGCCGCGAGGATCTTTTTCTCCTGCAGCGCCTTGATCAGCGCCTGATCGTCGACCACCGAGCCGCGCGCCATATTGATGACAATGCCGTCCGGCCCAAACGCCTCCAGCACCTGCGCATTGATCAGGTGTCTTGTTTCCGCCCCGCCCGGCACAATCGCCAGCAAGATGTCGACGTCGCGCGCCATGGCGACGAGATCGGGATAGTGGCGATACGGCGCCCCTGGCTGCGGCCGCCGGCTGTGATAGACGACCGGCACGAGGAATGCATCGAGCCTGCGCGCGATGGCCTTGCCGATATGGCCCATGCCGATCATGCCGACGGTGCGGTCACGCAGCGTTCCCTTCGTCAACGGATAAGCTTTCTCCAGCCACTTACCGGCGCGCAGGTAACGCTCCGCCTGCGGGAACTCGCGCACGGTGTTGAGCAAAAGGCCGATTGCCGTGTCGGCGACCTCCTCGTTCAGGACCTGGGGCGTATTGGTGACCACGATGTTGTGCGCGCCGGCCCATTTGGCATCGATGTGGTCGTAACCGACCCCGAAGGTCGAGATGATTTCGAGCCTCGGAAATTTTCGCATCAGCGCATCGTCAACCTTCTCCGTGGTCGCGGAGATCGCCATGCCGCGCACGCGGCCGCCCGGCCCGGCAAAAAATGCATCGCGTTCCTGCGGCGCGGGCAAACGGTGCAGAGTGACCGTTTGCGACAGGCCATCGACGATCGTCGGCTTTGGTGGCCCGACCAGAACGACTTCGGCCTTTTCGCCGGACATCGATGCCTCCTTCAATTCTGCAAGCGCCACGATCCGGGCTTCGGCTTAAACCTGCACGTTCACGGCAAAATCGCAAGCCTCACTCCAATGCCGTCGCATTGCGGCTAAGCGAGCGGCTGTGCTAGCAGAACCCAACATCGGCAGGGGCATAAGGAGAGTGGGATGGCACAAAACACGCAACGGATCGGCTGGATCGGCATGGGCCGCATGGGTTACCCGATGGCCGAACGACTGCTCAAGGCCGGCTATGACGTTTCGATCTGGAACCGCACCCGCTCCAAGGCCGAGCCGCTCGCCAAATCCGGCGGCAAGATCGTCGACAAGCCGTCCGACCTCGCCGCAATGGACGTGGTGTTTTCCATCGTGGCAGAAGGCAAGGACGTCGACGAAGTCTATTTCGGAAAATCCGGTGTCTTGAGCGGAAACGGAAAATCGCCGAGCGTGTTCGTCGATTGTTCCACGATCGCGGTCGAGGAGTCGGCGTCCATTCGCCAACGGCTCAAACAGCGCGGCGCCGACTACATCTGCGCTCCGGTCAGCGGCAACGCCAAGGTGATCAAGGCGGGAAAGCTGTCTTCGGTCTGCTCGGGACCCGAGGCTGCCTTTCGCAAGGTCGAAGAGATGATCAAGGTCTATGCGCCGCGCGGCGTGTCTTATGTCGGCGAAGGCGAGCTCGCACGCGTCTGCAAGATCGCGCACAACGTCATGCTCGGGGTCGTGATCGAAAACCTGATCGAAATCACGCTGCTCGTGAACAAGATGGGCGTCCCACGCCATGCTTTCCTCGCCTTCCTCAATAACGGCGTGATGGGCTCCATGTTCACCGCCTACAAATCGCCGGCACTGGTCAATCTCGACTGGACCACGACGTTTACGCCGGAACTCCTGCGCAAGGATCTCGACCTCGGTCTCGAACTCGGGCGCGAGATGGACGTCCCGATGCCGGTGACGGCGGCTGCGCGCGAAGTCCTGCAATCGCATTTTGGCGCGGCGATGCTGCAGAAGAATCCCGAGGAATATCTGCAGAAGGATTTCGCCGCGCTTGCCGAGACCATGGCGCTCGCATCAGGCATGAAGCTCGTGAGCGAGAACAAAAACGTGCCGTCAGGTCTGGAAAGCTAGTAGGTCGCTTCGGAGGCCGCGGCGGAAAATTTGTCGGGGAATCGACCCGGCGCTTGCTTGGAAATTGATTGCCAAGATTGCATTTGCGGTCAAAGGCGCGCGCTCATGAGCGATGTTTCGATCCCCGGCAGAGCCACCATCACTGCTCGTGCGTTGCTGCTCGGCGAACGGATCAACATTGTCGGCCTTGAGCGCAGTGATGTCCTCTCAACCATCCCGCTCGCGTTCCGGGCCGGCAAAGAGGGGGCCGTAGCGCTGTTTCGTTATGGCGTTGCGGTCTTTGTCGGGATGTCGACGCTGGAAGAGGACGAAGTCCTGCGCCAACTGGATGAACGGATAATCAGGCCAGCCAAACGCCGCGAGGAAGAACTGGCGCGCATCGAAATCGCCCCCGATAAGGAAGAGCAAATCGCGCCGGGTGGAACCGTAATCATCAGATCACTGACCACCGAGCACACTTTGCTGATTGCCGATGCGCTCGCCACGACGGTGATCCTGGCACATGACGAAAGAAACGTGGATGCCGTCTTCGACGTGATCGAACCCTTCGCGCGAGAATTGGCGGAACGCGGACGCACGCCCGGCGGACGCCGCGCCATCCTGAAGCTGATTGGAAACGCTCTGCTCGTTCAGCAGCGAGTGTCAGGCCTGGTCGCGGTGGCCGAAAAGCCCGATGTGCTATGGGAACGCCCGGACTTGGAGCGGCTCTACGCACGGCTTGAGGACGAATATGAATTGAAGGAACGTGCCGATGTGCTCACGCGCAAGCTGACCGTCATATCGGACACCGCCAAGGCGCTCGCCGACATCATCGATACCGAACGCTCGTTGCGATTGGAAGTCATTATCGTCGTACTGATCTTCTTCGAAATCCTTTTCACAATGTTGCAGGTCTTCGTGCTGCACCGGCCGTCCTGAATCCGAAATATCCCGAGTGTGTTGTGGGCTTGAGAATGATGACGAAACCGCATGTACAGCAGCGTTGTTCTGGCGTTATCTTCCGCCTCGAAGTGGCCTGCAATGCATTCGCGAATTGCGGCGCCGTGTTATAGGTTCGATCGCTCTACTGGAGGAATGCGTATGGCAAAAATTAGCGACGTTTCAATCGTCAATTGGAACAGGACCGAAGCCAAGCCGGTCGCATCCGGGCTTGAAAGGACGATCTGTAGCAAGAGTCTGTGCGGGTCGAAGACCCTGGACGTCTTCCATCGCACGGTGTTGAAGGGTCGCAAGTTCGAGATCCAGGCGGGCGACAAGTACCATCTCGTCTATGTCATCGAGGCGCCAAACGGGGGCAGCATCAATTTTAATGGCAAGTCGCACCCAGCCGAGGCCGGCGCCGGCGTGCTGCTCGTGCCGGGCGAGTCGGCGCAAATCGAAGCGTCCGGCTCCGATCTGCAGCTGCTGCACATGGTGACGCCAAAACCTCCCGCCGCCGTCGAAGAGGGGTTGCCGGGCGGGCCGGGATATTTCTTCAATCGCAAGACGCTCCGCCCGCTCAGTGACTCCAGCGGAGGCCGCGTGCGCCGTTTCTGCGCCGAATCCAGCGTCAGACTTCTCGATGGCAAGAGGCTCACGCCAACCAACGCCATTCAAGCGGGAGAGATGCGCTATCACGAAGGCGGATCGTCACCCTATCACCGGCACGTCGGCACCAGCGCCAACCCGGATGGCGCCTCCCATTGCTACATCATGTTCAAGGGCCGTGGCGTGGTCCAAGTCGGGGATGACACCCAGGAACTCGAACCCGGCACGCTCGTGTATTTCCCCCCAGGCGTGCCGCATCGGCTTCGCGCCCAGGGCGGTCCGCTCGACTATTTCGAGCTGCAGGCCTGGAAGAGCTTCAAGACCGACGTGCTCAGCGAGGAAAAACTGGGACTCAAGTGGTACTACGACCCTGTGACACCGGGTGGCGCGCGGGTCGAGTGGGACCAGAGCTAGCGAAACGACCTTTCAATTTCGCCCGAACCAGCGTGAGGCCGATTGACGCGAGAGCGGATTCCCGTGAGTGTGTCGCGCCTGTTTCAAGCTTCACTGTGAGGAGACGCCATGCGTACCAAGCCTGCCCTGACTTCCGCCGACGCACAAAAAATGATGACCGCCTGCAAAGCCGAAGCGTCCAAGAATAAATGGAACGTGACGATCGCGATCGTCGATGACGGCGGCTATCCGCTCTTGGTAGAGCGGATGGACGGCTGCGGGCCGATCAGCGCCGAAGTCGCGGTCGGCAAGGCGCGCACCGCCGCTTTGACGCGCCGCCCCACGAAATTCTGGGAGGATCGCACCAAGGAACGTCCCGGCTTTCTGACCTTCCCCACGCCAGGCGTCATGTTCCAGGGCGGATTGCCGCTGATGCACCAGAACGAATGCGTGGGCGCCATCGGCGTCTCGGGCGTGCAATCCCACGAGGACGAGCAGATCGCCCAAGCCGGGGTGGGCGTGTTGGGATGACTAGATCCTGAAACTCTTCTGCACCTGCGGCGGGAACAAATCCTCGGGCGCGAGCCTGCGGTGGGTGACACCCTGCTCGTGCGCGTATTGCAGAAATGCCTCGAGCGTCTTGCGATTGGCCTCGACGCCGTAGGGCATCAGCTCCTTGCCGACGATGTCCTGCGCGCGGCGCGCGAGCTCGTAGCCCCATGGGATCGGCACCACCGAACTCGTGCAGTTCAACACACGTTCCACGCTGCGCCGCTTTGCCTCCTCGAACGCCTTGTAGAGGTTCATCGCCACCCACGGATTGCGCTCCACGATTTCGCGCTTGATCGCCACCGTATGCATGATCGGGAAAATGCCGGTCTCCTTCACATAGCGCTGCTCAAGCTCGAGATAATCCTCAAACAGCCGTTTGATATTGGGATGATGTTGTTCGTAGCACGCCGGCGGATGGGCGGAGAACGCTGCATCGATCTCTCCCGATACCAGCATTCCGCTCAAGGATTTGTCCGGCGCAGATGCGTATTTGATTCCCGTCGGCAGTTTGAGTTGCACCTTCTCCATGCGGCCGGGCTGGTCGACGCCGGCCTGCACCCATTGGATCGAGGTCAGATCGACCTTGTACTGGTGCGCCAGAAATCCACGCGAGTAGACCGCCGCTGTCTGCGCCCATTCCGGAATGCCGACTTTGCGCCCGGCAAGATCGGCCGGCGTTTTTACGGGACCATCGCGGCGCACATAGATCGACGAATGCCGTGGCACGCGCGAGGGAAAGACTGGAATTGCGACCAGCGGCGCATTGCCTTGTGAAACCAGCGACGTGTACTTGGCCATCGACACCTCGGCCGCGTCGAAATCGAGATAGTTGAAGGTGCGGAAAAATATCTCCTCGATCTGCAACCCGAGACAGGTGAGATCGACGCCCTCTACCGTCACCCGGCCGGTAACGAGATCGGTGACATGATCGTAATGGCTGATCGCAAGCGTCAGCGGCAGTCGGCTCACGAACTTCTCTCCATCAGTTGGGGGACTTCAGGCTGGCAATTGGCTACAATACACCGAAACACCGAATGGCCGACAAGTCTCTCACCTTTGAGAAGTCTCTGCACTGCCCTAAGCGCGCCAAATACGTATTATTTCTGCCATCAATAGCAGAGGCGAAGCGCCGTTTGCTCACGCCGCTGGTTGAGATCAATCGCGATTATCCGCCAAGCACTATCAACCGCGACTGTCGCTCAGCACGATTCGCACCAGATCTGCCGCGTTTTTCGCGCAAAGCTTCTCCATGATGTGCGCGCGATGGACTTCGACCGTGCGCGTGCTGATGCTGAGACTGCGGCCCACTTCCTTGTTGGAGGCCCCCGCCGCGATTTGCGCCAACACTTCGCGCTCGCGCGGCGTCAGCAATTCTTGACCGGCGAAATGCCGCGCGATCAGTCCGCCCGCATGGCTCCGTTTCGCGACATTGATCGCTTCCTGGACGCGTCCGACCAGAGCATTCACGTCAAATGGCTTCTCGATATAGTCGAGCGCCCCGTTTTTGATGGCGCTGACGACTGCCGGCACGTCGTTCCGTCCGGACAGCATCAAGATGGGCGCGGGATATTTCTTGGCATCGATTTCACGCAAGACCTCAAGCCCCGAACGATCCGGCATATTGACGTCGAGTAGGACGCAAGCGGGCCGCTGCGTAGTCGCGGCGGCGAGAAAGGAATTTCCGTCGGCAAAGCTCACGGGCCGGAAGCCATCGAAGGAGAGCGCTTCCGACAGCACGTCGTGAATTGTCGGGTCATCGTCCACGATGAACACGTCGCGGCTCTGCGTGTTGTGTTGTCCCATATCCATCATAGTCTCCGGTTCGATGCGATCGTGAATGGCGAAACAATTGCGACACGACACCCGATTCGCCCGGACTGGACGGTCCAATATTTGGATTAACTTAGCCTTAAGCTATGATTTTAGTCATTTGGGCAGGTCACCGGTACGGGATGGCGTGGGAGCAGCCGCGCGAAAAAAGCCAGGATTCATATGACGATCCTTTTCGCGCTGGTGCCCTCCCCCGCTCTTGGCATGCGCGATCGTTCCGACGCCGCCTGCTTACGTAGAAATGCTTATACATGGCGGCAAGAAGCAATACGACTAAGTATTACCACGTAATAGCGATGATATACTAAAAGAAAAAAGTATAGATAAGTATTAACCAAGAAATTCTAGAAGAAATTAACCTCGTTCTGCCATCCTGTCCTTGCTCGCAACGGGAGGCCAGACCGTGGCTGAAGACCTATTCACCGAACGCTTGGCGAAGATTCGGGCGCGCTTTGCGACCAATCTTCCCGGCCGAATCGATGCCATCGACCGCGCGCTCCCGCAATTGTCCGGCGAGGGCGAATCCGTCATCGCGACGCTGGCCACGATCCATCGCAGCGCCCACGAGATGTGCGGCATAGCGCCCACCGTCGGCTTCGCCGCAACCGGCAAAGCGGCACGATGCGTTGAGCGAATTCTGCTCCAGCCGCTGCGTGACAAGCGCGGCTTGAGCGACAATGAGATCGCCAACGTACGTCACGAGCTTGCGGCCCTGCGCGCCGCAGCACAAGCCGATTTGCAAACAGACAGCACTGGCGCGGTGTAATGATGGCTATTGTTCCATGCAGCGAGCGACTTGCGCGGGTGCGGCGCCGATTCGCTTCTTCGCTTGAGGACAGGATTCTCGATACCTACGCAGCGCTGCCGAAGCTCGCAGGCGAAGGCGCCGCCGTCATGGATATCATTGCACGGAGCTACCGGCGCATCCATGACATCGTCGGGGTCGGCCCCACTGTCGGATTCAGCGACACCAGCCGCGCTGCGCGCGCGGTCGAAAATGTTTTACTGCCCGCGCAGTCAGCTGGACGCGGTCTCAATGCCGAAGAAATCGATCGGCTCAAAATTGCTTTGCAGGCTTTGCGGGAAGTCTCGCGGCGCGAAATGCACTCATTCTGAACGATCAAAATGGGCGGGGGATCATGAAATCGATGCGTGCGCTGATTCTGCTTGCCGTTGCTCTAATGTTCATTTCAGCCGGGAACGCTTGGCCACAAACACGCCTGTCGGCGACTACTCCAGTTCAAAAGCCGACTCTGACAAGCACGACCACACAGATGCAGCGCACCGCATTGGCAACGACACCAACCCATCCGGACAATCTGGTGGCCGCCGTAACGCTTGCGGATATCGGTTTCGTCAACGGTTTCCGCTTTGCCAATCTCGGCGGCCGCCGCGAAGTATTCGTGCCATTGCCGCAGGGCAAGGAAGTGACGTCGAGCGAGCTCGTGCTTGTCATCGATGACATCAGCGCGCATGAAGCACGCCGTAATCTTGAAGTTCTCGTCAATGATCGCAGCGCGATGGCGATCGCACTGGACGGCAAGAGCCAGGCCCGCACGATTCGCGTTCCGATCGCGAAGGCGAAAGATGGCTTCATCAAACTCTCTTTCATTTATTCCGGTGCCGCCACTCCCGATCGCTGCATCGACGTGCGCTACGTCGGCGACAGTCTGACGATTCGTCCTGAGACCGCGATCGAAATCGATGTCGGCGCGGCCAATCCGCTTGATGTCACCACCACCGTGGCGCTCATGCCCCGCGATGTGGCCATTGTGCTGCCCAGCCGCCCTCTCGCCGAGTCGGAAATCGCCACCGCGCTGACCGTCGGCCGCACGCTTATCACATCCGGCCGCCGCATCCGTTTCCAGCAGAGTTTCGAATCGCTGCCCGAACTTGCCAAACGTAGCGATCCCAAACGCTGGACTCGCGGCATTGTCGTCATTGGCACGCTCGACGAGGTAAGCGGTTATATCGATGCACCTGTCGCACCGGTCGCAACCGTGGCGGGTCCGCCCACCGTCGGCACGCTTGCCGCGGTGCGGATCGGCGGCGCGCCGGCCTTGATCGTATCCGACGCCGTCGCCGGCCGGCTGTTAGCGAGCCCCTGGCTCAAGGCAACGCGCGGAGTGGCGGCAGCCTCCGTGGGCGATGCTGCGCCGACCCAGCTGAACACCGATCACGTCACATTCGACCAACTCGGCGTCGCCGCCGTACAGGCCGAGGTCTTTGGCCGTGCCGACCTCGCCACCGCAATCGACATGCGCCGGCTGCCGATGGGCATGCGCGCCTCGCGTCTATTGCTCGATCTAATGGTGGCTCCCGACGGCGACGGCGAGAAAGCGGTGGTGAGCGTGTTCGTCAACGAGCACATGCTCGGCAGCACTGTGGCGGCGATTAACGAACCCACCCATCTGGATTTGCTTATTCCTGATGGCTTGATCGGGACCACCGCCAATGTCCGCGCCATGGTGCAACGGCGCAGCGCGCAGGGCGATTGCCGATTCGAACCGCAGGGCTATCCCGCCCAAATACTCGGCTCGAGCGCTTTCATCATCACACCGGCCGATAACCGCGCCGACGATTTCTCTGATCTTGCCACCCGCTGGTCGTCCGGCATCGAGGTTCTACTCCCGAGCAGTGCCGCTGAACGGCCGACGCAGATGGTCGGTCTCGTCTCCGGCGTACTCGCGTCGTTGTCGCACGAAAGCGCACCGGTCACGGTCAAGCTTACGGCGCCGGGCGCGGCTCCTGCCCCGACCGCTTCGTTTCTTGCGGTCAGCGAATTGCCGCCGATGGGCAGTTCGCCCAGAGTCCGTTTCGACCGTGGCCGAATCGTGGTGGCCGATCGTTCCGGCAAGACGCTCTTCGATCTGAGCGGCCATTCGTCGGGAGCGCTGGCGCAAGTTGTGACCGCTGGCTCCAATTCCGGTCTGTGGATCAGGTCTTTTGCGGCGAACGGCGCACTGCCCGAGCCGACCGATGTCAAGCTCGACCAAGGCGACGTCGCCTTCGTTGACGGCATCGGCGTCGCACTCACCATGTCGACCGAGCGCGACACGCTGGTCCGCGTCTCCTACCCCGAACAGGTATCGTGGCTCACCGTCGCCGAGCGGCTGCGCTTCTGGATCGTTGCCGGCCTGTGGCTGTTTGCCACCATGATCGTGTTGTTCGCACTCCAGCGCATGTTCCGCCGCAAGCCTGCCGGCGCGAACGAATAGGTGCGCGATGCCGCTTTCTCCCTCTGATCGCGCGCTTGGCGATCTTCTGGTCGGACGCCGCGTCATCACGCTGCCCCAGCTCGACGAGGCCGTTGATCTCGCCGAGACCTGGAACGTGCGGCTCGGTGACGCGCTGCTCTCACGCAACTGGATGGAACCCCGGCATTACTACGAGACCTATGCACGGAACTTCGATCTGCCGTTCGTCGATCTTGTGCGCGATCCGCCCGATCACGCGCTGTTGGTCTCGACCGAGACCGACATCTATGCGCTTCGCCTGACTTTACCGTGGCGCCGTCGCGAAGGCCGCCTCGTTATCGCCACGGCTGAACCCGGACCAGAGACGGTGTTGTTTGCCCGCCGGCGCTGGGGCACCGGCATCGAATTCGTGGTGGCATCGAAATTCGACATCATTTTCGCGATTCAAACCGCATTCGCGGACGCGCTCTCACATCATGCCGTATTCGAGTTGGCTAAGCTCGACCCGCATTTGTCCGCCCAACAAGTATTCACGACACCGCAGGTCATTGCGCTCTATCTCATGCTCACGGCCTTCCTGGCCGGGCTTGCAATGACGCCAATCGCGACGCTGATCGCACTCAACATGATGATCAGCGTTCTCTATCTCGGCAATTTCCTCTTCAAGGGCATTCTCGTCTCCGTTGGCGGCGGCCGTTCGGCGGCCGTTGACGAGACCATTGCCATCGAAGCACGCGCGCTGCGCCACGACGAACTGCCGGTGTTCACCGTGCTCGTCCCGATGTTCCGCGAAGCCCGCATGCTGCCGTCGATCGCGCGCGCGCTCCGCAAACTCGACTATCCGCTCGGCAAGCTCGACATCAAAATCGTGCTCGAGGCCGACGACCATGAAACAATCGAGGCCGCCCGTATGCTCGGCCTCGAGGGTGTGTTCGAGATCATCGTGGTGCCGCCGTCGAAACCGCAAACCAAGCCGAAGGCCTGCAATTTCGCGCTTCGCTTCGCGCGCGGCGAATATCTCGTGATCTACGACGCCGAGGACCGTCCCGAGCCCGATCAACTGCGCAAGGTCGTTGCGACATTCCGCCGAGCGCCACCCAACACCGCGTGCCTGCAATGCCGTCTCAACTACTACAACGTCAACGAGAACTGGCTCACGCGCATGTTCACGCTCGACTATTCGCTCTGGTTCGATCAGGTGCTTCCCGGCCTAGAGCGCTTGAGGATTCCGATTCCGCTCGGCGGCACCTCGAACCATTTCAAGATCGCCGTACTGCGTGAGCTGCACGGCTGGGACCCGTTCAATGTCACCGAAGATGCCGATCTCGGCATGCGGCTCGGCCAGAAGGGGTACCGCGTGGGCGTGGTCGACTCCACGACCTTCGAAGAGGCGAGTTGCCGTACCGGCCAGTGGATCCGCCAGCGTTCTCGCTGGATGAAGGGTTACATGCAAACCCTGCTCGTCCATATGCGCCATCCCTTGCGCCTCATGCGCGTGGCCGGACCGCTCGGCTTTCTCGGATTCGTATTCTTCATCGGCGGCACGGTTCTCGCCGGCCTCGTCAATCCGATATTCTGGATGCTCTATTTCGTGTGGTTGATCGCGGCGGCCACGGGCTTCGATCCGATATTCCCCCAGACGCTGCTGTTCATCAGCCTGTTCAATCTGCTCGCCGGCAACGGCGCCTTCACCTACCTGAGCATGCTGGCGCCCATCCAGCGCGGATGGCTTGGACTCATCCCCTACAGCCTCACCGTCTTCGGCTATTGGGTGCTGATTTCGATCGCGGCCTACAAGGGCCTCTGGCAGCTCCTGCGCGATCCATTCTTTTGGGAGAAAACCACCCACGGCATCTCGCGACATCCCGCCGCGCAACACGAAATACCCCAGGAGGCCGCGACGTGATGCGCGCCCTCCCCAGCGGACTAGCCGTATCATTGTCCTTCGTGACCGCGCTGGTCTTGGCCGCGGTTGCCATCCAGAAAGGCTTGGTCACCGACGATGCAGTGCGGCTTTGGGCCGGAGCGACTTCCGCCGGCACCGGTGATCTTTCGATCGGGCGCATTGTCGCGGCCTATCCGACGATTCCATTCCTTTCGACCACGCTGGTGGCACTGCTCACGCCCGACAGCACACCCGCGCCCATTATCGTCGCGTCAGCCGTTTTCGCGGCGATAACCGGCTTCTGGTTTGTCCGGTTTCTCACTGTGGGATTACCACTCTGGGCAGCGGTCTTATCCACGATACTGATCGCTTTCCACCCCATGATGCTGCGTGCCGTCATCGGCGGTCCCGCCGACGTATTCCTCGCACTCTTCTTGTTCATGATTGCAAGCGCGCTCTTTGACCTGCGCGCGCGCAGCACGACGCCCGAAGTGATGATGGTCGGGCTTTCGCTATTCGCGCTGGCGTTCTCGCATCCGATCGGCGCAGCCATCGCATTCGCCATGGTGCCGCTGCTTGTCCTCGCGGTTCATCCAATGCTCGTTGCAAACTCTTCGCTCAACATCCTGATAGCGCTGTTGTTCCCGACGATCTTCGGCATCTTCGCTTTTGTCTATGTGTCTTGGATTTTCCCCGGCGCAGGCTGGAGCTATTTCGCGGCTCCCGCCGAGAGCCTGTCGCATTGGGCGGTGGGCATCGCTCATCTTATTGGCGACAACTTGAGCGGTGGGCTGACGGTCGACGCAAGCTTGGCCACCGGCGCCGCCCTCGTCCTCGGTGCCCCCGTTGCGATTGTCGCGTTTTCCTGGGTCATTCGCAGGCGCCCCTTGATCGCCCCGGCGCTCGTGTTCGCCTCAGCCTTGATTGTTGCGGCCGCGAGCACCGTCGCGACCGGCCTGTTCGGCGACCCTTCGGCGCTTGCAGTCGCCTCACCTGTGCTTGCAGCCATCGCGATGATTCGCGTGCCGACTGTCTCCCAGCGCCTCAGCGTCATCTTGCCGCTGCTCGCACTCGGATGGATAGGCGGCTTAATCAGTCTTGCGCTGATCGATCCAGCCACCACGACACGCTTGACGGCGCTGGTCGAAAGCCGCGGCGGCGATAGCGAACGCATCGATACCCTTGCCGCCGGCGGCGCCATGGTCGGCCGCGATGGCATTCTCGTCGATAGTCAGAATGCGCCAGCGATCGTGGTTGGCCGCGGCAGCGCGCGCGGCGTGTTTGCGCCTTCAAGCGAGCCGTTCGCGCTCGCACTGCTACTCGCGCGTCTTGATGCACCCTTCGTTGCCGTACCGGATCCGCAGAGCATGATCGGAATAAGCGATCGATTGAACAAGGCGTTTCCTACGCTCTATCGCGAAGGCGCTGCTGGTTATCGCGTCATATACCAAAACATGACTTGGAAAATGTTTGAGCGCATCCCGGATAAGAAAGATTAAGCGCACGCGAACTACTGTGAACCATATCGTGGACACTAAGTAAAAATACGGAGGCACCCGTGCGAATACTCATTGTCGATGACGCCGAGGATTCACGTGAACTGACCGAAGCGGCGCTCTTGTCCGCCGGCTACGACGACATCGTCACCGCAGCTTCGGGCTGGGAAGCGCTGAAGATTCTCGACGTCGGTGGCCCAAGCGACAAACAGCCGAATGTCGATCTGGTGCTGCTCGACATCGTGATGCCGGAGATCGACGGCATCGAATGCTGCGCGCGTATTCGCAACGATGCCCGTTATACCGATATCCCCATCATCATGGTCACGACGTTGGATGACATGGACAGCCTGGCGAATGCCTTTGTCGCCGGCGCCACCGACTACATCACCAAGCCCATCAATCGAACCGAGCTCGTCGCCCGCGTCCGCGCGGCCCTCAAGCTCAAGGCGGAGCTCGACCGGCGGCAAGCGCGCGAGCACGAGTTGCTGACATTTCTTTCGAATTGGGGCGACCGCCGCGCCGATATCTGGATCGACGAAGCCACCGGCCTGTTCGTCGGCGAGGTCGCGGAGGCCTATCTCACCGCCGCGACCAAGCACCGGACCGATGACACGATTTCGGTGCTCGCGCTCTCGCTCGACCGCTTCGAGGTCTACAAAGCCGCTCATGGAACGGATGCCTCGCAGAGCGCGCTCGCCCAAATCGCGCAGGCGATCCGCAGACTGGCCGCGACCGTGGGAATTGTCGCCGCAGCCTATCGCAACGGAACGATCGTGGTGATCGCGCCGGACTACGCCGCGAACGCGGCCCGCATGCTCGGCGATTCGCTATGCAGCACCGTGTCGAAACTTCGCCTGCAAAATTCAGAATCGATTGTCTCTGACCATCTGACCGCGAGCGTCGCCGCGATCACCGGAAAAGTCCGTAGCGCGATCGATCGCGTCCATCTGCTCACGTTGGCAATTTCCAAAGTGCAAGAAGTCGCAGCCGCGGGAGGCAATCGCGTGTTGGCTCTCGCGATCTGACGATGGCCGCAAGGCCGAAACAATAGCCTTTGTGCTTGTGGAGTATGCGTGTGTTGAAGGTCGGAACCTGCGGCGTGTTTCTTGCTGCCTTCGCGGCTCCGTCACCGACAAACGCCGGCGCCTGGACCCAACCGGAAGGCGGCGGCCAAGCGATCGTAACGGCGACGACGAGCAGTGCAGTCCGCGCATTTGATCGATCCGGGATGTCGAATGTCCCGACTTACAATAAATACGAGCTGCAAGGTCTGTTCGAATACGGCATTACCAGCCGTTTCACATTCATATTCTCGCCGAGCCTGCAACACGTCGATATCGGTGCTCCGACCAATTCAAGCCGTACCGGTCTCGGTTACACCGAAGTAGGCGGCCGCTACAAACTATGGGAAAACGAATCATGGGTTGTGTCCGGACAGGCGACGGTCCGCGTCCCGGGCACGAGCGATAACGCCAACCCCGCGGCCGTTGGCTACACCGGCTACGAATACGACGTGCGCGGTTTGCTCGGCCGCGGCTTCACGCTCGGCAGCATGCCGGCATTTTTCGACCTGGAACTCGCCCAGCGCTTCCGCGACAACGGCTATCCGAGCGAATTCCGCACCGATTTCACGTTTGGGATTCGGCCCCTGCCGCGCTGGCTTGTTCTTACGCAATTCTTCAACGTATTTTCCGAAGGCACCGGCGGGCCATTGTCGCCGACCAGCTATGAGTACTACAAATTTCAGCTCAGCGGGGTCTACTCGATCACGACGTCGCTCGCGCTGCAGGCCGGTGCCTTCACCACCTATGCGGGCCGCAACGCGCTTCAGGAAAACGGCGGCATCATTGGACTGTGGTATAAGTTCTAGTCAGCGTCGCATCGCAGCAACCACGCACACGCCAGTACGCGTTCGGCCGGCTTGTTCTGCACGGTGAAATCCGTATCGGTTTTTCCGCCGGCATTGGGATCGGTAAACCAGCGCCACACCAGAACGCCGCGGATCGAAGGTCGGTCGAGGCTCTTCAACCAATCGGAAAGCACGTCCGCCTGCAGAGCGAGGTCCGTTTCCGCTTCTCGTTCCTCCGCGCTTTCCCACGGCGCGGCAGCAGCCCCTTGCGCCGAGCGAATGCCGATTTCGCCCACGACCACCGGCTTGCCGGTACGCACGGCAAGAGCGTCAAGCCGATCAACGATCCCGCGCATGATCGCCAGACGGAAGGAGCGATCGCCATCGTTGCCGAGCGGTGGGTAGAGCGTCACGCCGATGGCATCGAGCCGATCCCAGAACGGCACTCGCTCAGCTTCTTCGACATTATGCGCCGCATAGACCAGCTCACCGGGAAAATTGACCCGCACGGCATCGATGACGCTCGCCCATTCCGCACGTTCGATTGTCCTGCTCAATTCGGTGCCGACGCAAAACACATCGGCCCTCTCTTCGGCAGCCACCCGGGCCAGCCGGACGAGCTGCGCGCGATAGCGTGCAAACCAGGCATGCCAGTCGCCGTCCGCGCCAAGCGTGATCGCACCCGCCCAGCTTCCATCCACCCAGACCTGCGGTTTGACGATGGTGGCAAGACCGAGCCTGCGCGCCTCCCGAATTGCCTGCCTCAATCCGGCATCATCCATGTCGGAACCACGGACGATATCGGCGCTCGTCGGCGTGGCCTGCCAAAGGAAGGGCACGATGGCGATCGCTGATGCGCCGACCTTCTTTGCCAAAGTCAGAGATTGTCTTGCCGACGCGCTGCCGAAAGGATGACCGGGAGAAACAATGATGTTGAACCCATCCAGGCGCCGGTCCGTTCTCGCGATCGAGGCGACCAACGCCACCGCCATCAGCACAACAGTCATGCCGAAAAGGCGTCGTCTTCGGCGATACATCGACGGACCTGAAATCTTGACCGACAAGACTTAAATGTGCTCGATCACGTCGATCAGCCTATCGAGCGCATTTTCGACGCTTGGAATCGTATCGGTGCCGGCGAGCGTGGCGATTGCGCATTGCTCCAACGCAAATGCACTGGCGCTGATTTCGCCAAGCCCGACAGTCCCGCCGCCGCCGGCGAGCTTGTGCGCGGCTACGATGATGCGGTCGAGGGCCGGTGATGCCTTCGCCTCGTCGGCAAGCTCGGACTTATCGCGACTGAGTGAAGCCGCCTCAATCTTTGCGCGCTTGAGGAACCGCGCGCGCGCTCCGGCGAAGCGGTTGTCTGGCTGCATGCAGCCCCGCACCGAAGCCGCCAATGTCAGCGGGTCGAAAGGCTTTGAAATGACCCCCAGCGCTCCAAGCGCGCGGAAACGCTCAAGCTCGCGCGGCTGCGCCCGCGCGGTCATGAATATGACGGGGATGGCATTTGTGTTCGGGCTCTCCCGCAGGCGCGCCAGCGTTGTGGGACCGTCCATTTCCGGCATCATCACGTCGAGTAAGATGAGGTCGGGCAACCATTCGGCAGCCGCAGTCAGGGCGTCTCCTCCCGACGAGCAGTTTCTGACGCTGAATGCCGGATCGAGGCCGAGCGATATTTCGACGACTTCGCGGATGTCCGGCTCGTCGTCGACGTGAAGGATACGCATCGAGTTCATGCGACCTCCTTATTGAGCTCGAGTACATTTTGCTGGCTTTGCCCGCGCGAAATGATTGCGCGATCGGCGGCCGCATCGACATCCGCGGCTAGAGGTAAATCGACATAAAAGATCGTTCCACCGTCCGGCGCGTCATCGAAACCTACCCTCCCGCCGAGTTTGACGACGATCTGTTTGACGATGTTCAGGCCGAGGCCGGTGCCGCCCTTCTGACGCACGCCGTTGGAATCGGCCTGCGCGAACTTCTGGAAGATTCGAGACCGGAACTTTTCTGGTATGCCCGGTCCATGGTCACGCACACTGATGCGCACCATTGCATCGACGGACTCGATAGTGATCAAGACTTCACTTGCCTGCGGCGAATATTTTACCGCATTGGAAAGCAGATTGGTGACGACCTGCGTCAGCCAATCAAAATCGGCCTGCACGAAGACTTGTTTCGCCTGAGGGTCAAGCCGCACATTGACTTCGTGTTGATCGGCGAAACATCTGTTACTTTCGATCGCCTGCTCCACGAGCCGACGAACATCGAGTTTTTTCATATGAAATTCGATTGCTCCGGATTCGATTTTTTCGATGTCCAGAATGTCGTTGATTAACCGCACGAGACGCTGACTGTTTGAATGCGCAATTCGCAACAGACGCTTGGCGGCAGCGGACATCTTGTCGGTGGGATCCGCGACCAACAACCCGAGCGACGCGGCGATTGACGTCAGGGGCGTGCGCAGCTCGTGACTTACCATCGCGACAAATTCATCTTTGATGTGTTCGCGTTCTTCGCTCGAGTGTCGTAAATCAGCAGCCGTTCTCTTGATTTCCTCGGCCATGTGGGCGAACGCATGAGCGAGGACCCCGATCTCGCCAGACGCATTCAGTGCTGCATCGGATATCTTGAGTGGTTGATCTGGATTGAAGGTCTCGATTGCTTCGGTCACTTGCACCAGCGGCTTTGTAAGCGACTTTGCCAGCAGGCACGCCAACGCAACCGCGCCGATCGCCGCAATCAGGCCGGCGATCAGGCTGGCTTTCTGCACTGATGCAATCGGCGCCATCGTCTCCGCATGCGGCACGGTAATGAACGCGCCGAAACGGGCTCCTTTCTCCGGATGCGCCGCCACAATCGCGGCGTCGTATTCCTGTCCATCGAGAGTGCTCAACTGGCGAGATTGTGGCTGCCTGATCTCGAGCAAATCGTTGAGGTCACCCATAAGATCGATGAGTCGGTTCGGCCGGACTGAAGCGGAGCTCAATTCGTGCGATTGATTGAGAAGATTAAGATTGATGAAATATTCGCCGCGATCATTGACCACGTACACCCGCTCTTGTTCACCCACTGTGCCGGAAGCCTGAAGCGAATGTATCGCATCAATAATCGGTCGGGCATTCGCACTCAGGAACACAACGCCGAATACCGAGCCATCAGCTGCATAAACAGGCGTTGTGACCTGCAGTACGGGCAAAGCAACGACGTGCGCTGAACTCTGAATATTGCGAACCCGTGAAATGTACACGTCCCCGGCTTTCATTTTTATTGTCTGCCTGAAGATGTCGGTATCGTCTTTACGCTGCAACTGTTCGTTCGGAACAGTCCGAATGGCGCCATCGGGGGCCAGCCGGTCCACGCGCAATATTTCACGGCCGCCGTCAATCCCGATGATGCCGAATGCCAAGTAGGACGCGTTGGCGGCGAGTTTCGATTTCATATAGCTCGCTAGCCGCTCGGCTTCCGGATCCATCTCACCGGCAAGTTTTCCGTCGCTGTGGCGCGTGAGTATCAATCGACGGATCGCCGTTGTTGATGGAATGATGAGGACGTCGGCGCTGACTTCACCGAGTTTGTCGTCCAGCATGGTTGCGAGCAGACGGGCGCGCGTCTCCAGCTGGCGCCGGGCGCCGGCCCCAATGGCGCTCTCAAGAACGTGATTGGCGAAAAAGAGCATTCCCGCGGTGGTTCCCGCCACCAGGGCAACCATGACGAACGTCAAGCGAATCGACAGCTTCATAGTTGTTATCGCTGTACTGGCGCCCGTTTTGACTCTCGCGAGGCTTGGCCAACGGGACCGAGCGATTCGACAAGGACGCGAACAGAATCAGCATTTTCCGCAACAAAATCTATTGTGAGGAACACGTATACAGTCGTTAACAAAAAGTATATCGAAATATAAAGTTCGATTCTATACGCTGCTAAGGCCAGAAAATGTTTTCTCATTCATGGCGCACGCAATAAATACATGACTAATACGCTACCTATACATATGAGCGGCCTGTCACATTACAGTCATGCTGAAAAATGGCACACAAACCGGACCGCAAGCGCATCTATTCCACGGTGGTTCCAAGTATTTTTTGGCTAACATCGGCGCGCCGGCAAGTCAATCAACGAGTGTGCGACTATGTTCCTACAACCTTGAAGGGCCCGGCATTTTTACCTATTCGTCGTGCCGAACTACTCGCCACGCGCGACCTTGATGCCCTTGATCACTTCTTTGATGACGCCACACAGCGGTAGACTGAGCCGTGCGGCGTCAGCCTCTTCCAGCACGATCATCATGTCTTTCTCGGCCCAGGGCATCGGTCGATCACCGGCACCTGACGCCAGCGCCCAGTTTTGCCCGCTCGACTGTAGCAACATGTCGCCCAGGGCCTTGCGATCAACCCCGAGCTTCTGTCCGAGCCGAAGCCCCTCGTCGTTCGCACAAATGCAGGCCCAAAGAATCAGGTTGTTGACCATCTTGCCGACTTGGCCCGAGCCTACCGGCCCAAGATGAAAGATCGCATCGGCGAAGGCGGCGAAGGCGGGACGGCAGCGCTCGAACGCCGCTTGATCGCCGCCGCCGGTGATCAACAACTTGCCCGCTTCCGCGGCAGGCTCTCCACGACAAAGCGGAATATCGAGCGGCACGAGCGATCGCGCCGCGAGTCGCGTTGCAATGTCACGCATGCCGCTCGGTGAAATGGTCGAAGCTATTCCGATGATCGTGCCTGGCCGTGCGCCATCGACCACGCCGTTGTCCCCGAACAGTGCGGCCTCGGCTTCGTGCTCGAAACCGGTGACGACGATCACGAGATCGCTATTTCGCGCCAGATCCGACGGCGAGGCCGCGATCGCAATGCCGTGTTTTGCTGCGGCTTTGCCGGCAATCTCGCTCACATCATAGCCGATGACCGAAAAACCCTTGGCCGCAAGCAGCCGCGCCATCGGGTTGCCCATCTTGCCGAGCCCGATCATGCCGATCGTTTTGACAACCTGCGACGCCATGGAATTCCTGCGCCTCAGATCGCACCGGTCGCCGTGGGTCCGCCTTGCGGCCGGTGCCGCTTGACGGCTTCCGGATTCGTCGAATCGACGCCCATGTAGACCCCGCGCTCCCACTTGCGTTTGAGCGGATCAGAAACCTTCAGCGTCATCTTGCCGATATGTTGGATTTCTATGTCGACGGTCTCGCCGTCTTGCAACGCGCCCAAACCCTCGTGGTTGGTGCCGCAGGCAATGAGATCGCCGGAATTCATCGTCATCACGGTGGTGGCGAATTCCACCAGCGCCGGCACGCGATGCTCCATATCGTCGGTGTTGTAGTTGTGACGCAGCTGGCCGTCGTTCCAGAACCGCACGATGAGATCGTTCGGATCGGGAACCTCATCGGCGGTGGCGATGCAGGGGCCGATCGGCGAGAATGTGTCGAACGATTTCCCGAGCCAGCTCGTGAGCGGTGTTGCCGGCCACGTGCGTCGCCCCTGCTCGCGGGCGGAGACGTCGATGAGGCACGTGTAGCCGAAAACCGCACGTTTCCAGTCTTTCGCCTTTATCATTTTCGCCGGGCCCTTCATCACCAGCGCCAGCTCCGCCTCATGCATGAATATCCACGGCACCGTGAATTCCGGCAGCATGATCGTGTCGCCCGGCCCCACCACCGCGTCCGGATTTTTCATGAACATATTGAGCGGCCGAGGCTCCCGCTGCGCGTGTTCCCAATAATTCGCGATGCAGGCGAGGATTTTGCCCGGCCGCGGCAATGGCGGTTTCAAACGTACATTCGAGAGCGGCAACGCCGGCCCCTTTACGGCAAGCTGCTGCAAGGCCGGCCGCAATGTTTCGTAATTGTCGATAATGCCGACCATGGTCAGTTGCGGCGTGTAGTCCTTCTTCACCGCGCTTGAAATATCCACGATGCCGCGCTCGGTCATGAGACCCGGCATAATGTCGCTGCCGGTCCCGGCTTGAAACAGCACAAGTTTCACGCATCCCTCCCTTCTTGTTTGCGCGGGATATCAGCACATCCGTTCCGCGCCCACCAGTTGCCCGCTCAAGCCTGCATATCAGCCCTGTTGAGTCTCGGCGCCCACAGGCTCAATCGATGGCTGTGAAGAAATTGCCTCGCTCGATGCGCTGCGATATCGTTGCCGCGATCGAACGCGGCGAACCGCCGCCAAGAATAACGCACAAAGCTAAAAGGGTGGCCCAGATGGCTATGATCAAGGTGACCGATATCGCTTACGGCAGGCTGCGCTCGCCGGATCTCGACAAGATGGAAGAGTTTTTGACCCGTTTCGGGTTGATCAAATCCGCGCGCACGGACAAAGCTCTCTACATGCGCGGCACCGACCCGCCCCACCATATCCACGTCACCGAGAAGGGTGAGCCCAAGTTCGTAGGCCTCGCCTATTACGCCGCAAGCGAGGAGGATCTGCACAAGGTGGCCAAGGCGCCCGGCGCCTCCGGCGTGGAGACCATCGACGAGCCCGGCGGCGGCAAGCGCGTGCGGCTGAAGGAACCGAACGGCTACCAGATCGAGGTCGTGTACGGCATCGAGCGGCTCCCCGAAATCAAGGCGCCGCGCCAATTGATCAATTCCGGGTACGCGCCGACAGCCCGTGCCGGCCAGGCGATGCGCATTCCGAAAGGCGCCTCGCGGGTCAAACGCATCGGCCACGGCGTCATGGGTACGCCAAAGCTGAAGGAGACGATCGCGTGGTTCCGCGACACGCTCGGGCTTATCTGCTCGGACGATGTTTATGCCGGCGAAAAGGAAAACCTGATCGGCTCGTTCAATCGCTGCGATCGCGGCGACGCCTTCGTCGACCATCACGTATTTTTCGCGCTTCAGCACGGTCATGCCGGCTTGAACCATGTCTCGTTCGAAGTGCAGGACATCGACGACGTGTTCATGGGCCATTACTACATGCGCGACTACGGCAAGTACGAGCACATGTGGGGCATCGGCCGGCATCTGCTCGGCAGCCAAGTCTACGACTATTGGGCCGATCCGTGGGGCCGCGTGCATGAGCATTGGGCCGACAGCGACCGCTTCAATATCAGGAACGGCAGCAATCTGATTTCGGCGGAAGAAGGCTTGGTTTCGCAATGGGGCGACCCGCCGCCGCAGAAACTGCTGGAGCGGATCACGCCGTAGACGAAGAAACTGTCAGTGCCAAAGAAGCCTTGCGACCTCGACCACGCGTTCGAGCTTGCGCCGCTGATCGTCCGCGCCGATGAGGTTGCCGACCACGTCGGACGCGAAGCCGCATTGCGGGCTAAGCGCGAGTTGCTCCAGCGGCAGATACCGGCTCGCCTCCTCGATACGGCGCTTGAGTTCGTCCACACTTTCCAGCTCCGGCACTTTGGTGCTCACGAGTCCGAGTACGATCACCTTGCCCTTCGGAACAAAGCGCAGCGGAGCAAAACTGCCGGCGCGCGGACTGTCGTATTCCAAGAGGAAACGATCGTGTGGCAGTTCGTTGAACAGGCGCTCGGCGATAGCGTCGTAGGTGCCTTCGCGATGCCACATGCTGCGTTGGTTGCCGCGACAAAGATGAATGCCGAAGGTCACGCCGGGAAAATTCGCGATCACGGCTGCGTCGGCCTTCAATGATCGCGCAAAATTTTCCTCTGGGTCCTCCCCACGTGCGCGCATCTGCGCAAGCGACGGCTCGTCTACGTAGGCCGTATAGCCGGGCGCATCGATATGCACGTACCGACAGCCGGCATCGACGAGACCCCGGATCATCTGCCGCTCGATCGCGATCACATCGGCGAGGAAATCGTCCATCGTGCGATAGACCGCTTTGGAGGCGGCATGGTCGAACCGCTGGGAAATCCGGTCGGGTCCGATCAGCGACACTTTCACCGGCTTCTTGGCGACACCGGCGACAAAGCGGAATTCTTCGAGCGGGATATTACGCCTGAGCCTGAGGCGGCTCACCACTGGCCGTCGATGAGAAATCGCCGCGCCCTTCTCGTGGACTGGCACTTCCCATCGCCGCAGCGCGCTGCCGCCTTCGACACGCTTGTTATAGGCAAGCAACGTGCTCCGGCTGGCGTCATAGCCCTCGACTGCGGCGCCAAAACTGTCCTGGAAATTGAGCCGCCGCATTTCGCCGTCGCTGATGACATCGAGGCCCGCGCTTTCCTGCAGCGTGACGGCGTCGCACACCGCCTCATCCTCGATTTGCCGCAGTCCGTCCGCATCGAGCTTGCCCTCGTCAAATCGCGCCCGTGCCTCAATCACTGCGGCCGGCCGCAGCAGGCTACCCACCACATCGGTTCGTATGACTTTCAAATCGCTCACGGCGGACTCCGGGGAGACTTCACACCCGCGTCGGATCGAGGATCACTTTGCCGATGCCCGCGCGGCCTTCCACGATTTCGTGCGCATGCGCGGCTTGGCTGAGCGGCAGCACGCAATCGATCAACGCCTTGAGACGCCCTTCGGCCGCCGCCTGCAAACTCATGCGCACGTCGTCTTTGGTCTCGCCGGTCGCGCCAATGATGCTCAGTTGGTTTTGATAGAGCCGATTGACGTCAAGCGGAACGATGCCACCGCCGTGCCCGCCTGCCGTGACGAGCCGACCGTTCCGCGCAAGGGACGCCAGCGCCTTCGGAAACAAATCCGGCGCGCCGATGTTCTCGAACACCACATTGACGCCGCGGCCTTCGGTTATCCGCATCGCTTCGACGGTCAAATCCTGGGCGCGATAATTGATCCCGGCATCCGCGCCGAGCTCGCGCCCGACCTTGACCCGCTCATCGGAGCCCGCCGCCGCAATGACCCTCGAATTGAGATATTTCGCGGCCTGCACGCCGGCGCTACCGAGCCCTCCGGCCGCGCCCATCACCAGCACCCATTCGCCGGCCTTGAGCTGCGCCTTGTCGCGCAGCAGGAAGAAAGCCGTTGGCGCGTGGCGCGCTACAACCGTGGCGGTCGGAAAATCGATTCCGTCCGGCACGATGGTTGTGCTGTCCGCCGCCGCCTTGACGTATTCCGCATAGCCGCCCCAGGTGTGCACGCCCATCAGCCGCGGCGGTTCGGTATCGGTCGGCGCGCGCACCCGCAGTTGCGTCACCACGCGGTCGCCGACCTTGCGCCCGCTCACCCCCGGACCAAGCTTGGCGATGACCCCGGACGGGTCGACGCCCGGCACCAGCGGCAGCGTCACGCGCCGCGCGTATTTGCCGGCCCGCACCACCGTGTCGAGGGTTCGGTTCACCGAGACCGCGTGGACCTTGATGAGCACTTCGCCGGGCCCAGGCTCGGGCGTCGGCACATCCTCCAGCCTGAGCACATCAGGCGGGCCGAATTCACGAATAACAATGGCCTTCAACGAACCCTCCCGAACGCGGTCCGAGCGGATAAGGCCGCAGTGAGCCAGCGGGGTCAAGCACCGCCGCGCTCATGGAAAGCGTGATATCGTCCGGCCGAAGGACTTCGGCATGACCCGATGGATCGAACTTCGTATATCCGCGGCGCTCACCGCGCTCCTGATCGCGCAAGCAGCACCAGCGGCTGCGGACGACTTCTACGCCGGCAAGCAGATCACCTTAATCGTCGGCGCCGGCGTTGGCGGCGGATACGATCTGCAGGCACGCGCCGTTGCGCGGCATCTCCCCAAGCACATTCCCGGCAAGCCCAGCATCGTCGTGCAGAACATGCCGGCTCGGATCGCAGCAGCGAATTACATGTTCGCGACCGCCCCGGCCGACGGTACCACGATCGCGCTGATCCAGCGCGGCATGCTGCTCGCCAAGTTGATTTATCCGGCCGGCGTTCGTTTCGAGATCGAGAAGTTTCACTGGCTTGGCAGTCTCAACAGCGACGTCGCAGTAACGCTCGCCTGGCACACCGCCCCGCACAAATCGGCCCAGGATTTATTCGACAAGGAGCTTATCGTTGGCGGCATCACGGGCGTCGATCCCGAAACGACACCGAAGATCTACAATTCGCTGATCGGCACCAAATTCAAGGTCGTGACCGGCTACAACAGCACTGCAGCGATCGCTTTGGCGATCGAACGCGGCGAGGTGCAGGGTATCGCCGACTGGTCGTGGGCGAGCATCAAGGCCGTGCGTCCGCAATGGCTCGCCGACAAGACGGTCACGCTGTTGCTGCAGGGCGCCTTGAAGAAGGAACCCGAGCTGGGCAGTCTTCCGTCCGCGCTCGACTACGTCAAGAACGACGCCGACCGCAAGGTCATGGAGCTGCATTTCACGCAGAAGACTGCGGCACGGCCGGTTGTCGCCCCACCGGGCGTTCCGGCCGACCGGATCGCGATGCTTCGCCAGGCCTTCGCAGATCTTGCCAACGACAAGGACTTCTTGGCGGAAGTCGACAAAGCCAGGATCGAGATCAACTTCGTTCCCGGCGAGGAAATCGACAAGGTGGTGTCGCTCGTCGCCTCGACACCGGCCGACGTCGCCGAGCGCTACATCAAGGCCTTCGGGACCGAGCCGAAGCCGTAAAGCGCAAAAATTTCGGCTTCAAGCGCGCCCGGTTCTATTTTTTCCGCTTTGCCACGCGTTCGCGGATATTCGGAATCAGCTTTTCCGCGTTGAGTCCGTCGACCAGTGCATTCGCATTGGGATCGAGCGCGCGCACCTCTGCCATGTAGTTGACGACCTCCTGCGGATCGCGGATCGCCTGCGGATAATCGGTCGCGAACACGCACTGCGACAGCGCCACCTCCTGCAAACCGAAACGCACCCAATGTGCCCCGAGCGGCCCGCATGGATCGGGTCCCGCCCAACCGGCGCAATCGTAGAACAGCCGATGATCGAGATAGTGATCGAATGCAAGCTTTGGCTGGCGGCCATGACGCGGAACTTTCGCGGTGCCCCATTTTTGGCGCTGCTGAAATCCATTGATGCGACCGCGATAGCGCCCGATGCCGCCGGAGAAATGCGAGAAGTGGATTTTCAGCGTGGGCAACTCGTCCAGCAGGCCTGAATTGATGATGCGCACCGTCGCAGTCATCAGCGAGAATTCCCATCCCAGCATGCGGCCGAGATCGTCGGCCTCCATGCGGTTCCAGTTGATTACGCGCGCCAGCGGATGGATGAACACGTAGAGCCCAAGATCCGCGCAGGCGCGCCAAAATGGCCGCAAAGCTTCGGCGTCGAGCGGCTGATCCTGCAACTCTGACCCGATCACGACGCCCGGAAACCCAAGATCGACCGCGCAGCGTCTCAGTTCCGCCTTGGCCTCTTCGGGTTTGAGCGCGGGTACATGCGCAAGCCCGATGAACCGCCCCGGAAAATCCTTCTCCGCCGCGCGCATGCGGTCATTGATCTGCCGGCAGATCGCGACATCAGGCTGATCGAAGCCCGTTCCGCACGACAGCACGCCCGCATCGATCCCGGCGCGATCCATCATCCTGACATGTGCGGGCAAATCGGCGAGCAGTGGATTGAGCAGATAGTTGGGGTTGCCCCGCTCGTCCACTTGCACCGAAACCGCCTTCGTATCGCCCTTGAGCAATTCGGCCGGCGTGTAATGTTGTTGAAAGTCAATGATCATGCGGCGATTGTATCCTCATACGAACTCACGATGTGCATTTGTGCCGTGTTGCACGGCGGCGCCCGGTCATGGATGCCTTGTGCAGGCGGGTGAACACAAGAGGGATGATAGTGCTAACCTCGCGCTGCAATGGAAATTGCTAAAACCTTAAGCCCAGGGCGCAATCGGCTGCAGCTAGCCCGACAGGCCATGGCTATTTCCGAATACCCCGGTTTGCTATAGTCTTTTAAAATATATTCCCGCATCGGGGATATGGGGGGGACGGTATGTCGCGTCAGCGTATCGTGCGTCGAGGCCGAAACATTGCGGCTGGCGCAGCCTTTGCCACAATTGCGCTGGCGGGATGCGCGATCGTCGATAAGTATTCCGAACGCGCAATCGATTACAACCTGCAGGCGGAGAAAACCCAGACACAAAACCTGTTGCTCAATGTTATCCGTGCCAGCCTGCGCCGACCGATGCAATTTACCGGGCTCACTTCGATCTCCGGAAATGCCACCGCGAGCGGGTCGGTCTCCGGCGGTTATATCAACCAGCATCAAACGCCTTTCCAAAGCCTATTCGGCATTCCGGCGACTGGCACTATTAACCCCGCGGTCGGCGCGACGACAATCGCTCGCAGTGTGAGCGGCACAGGTACCGGTACGGCTGCCTTGAGTGGCGGGCAAACTTTCACGGTACCGGTGCTCGACACCCAGGAATTCTATCGGGGCATTTTGAGCCCGCTGTCGCCGCAGATCGTCGACTACTACGTGCAGCAGGGCTACCCGCCCGAAATCCTGTTTGATTTGTTCGTAAACAGCGTGGAGATGATCGCGACCGACAGCCCGAATTGCGACCGGTTTACCTTCCGCAACGATGTGCGTAATGATTTGCGGTTCACCCAGTTTCAAGCGCTGGGGGACTACCTGCTAAGCTCCGGATTTACCACCGAGCACGTCGCTGACAGCATTCCATACGGCCCGGCAATTGCGAAGACAAGCGCGCCACTTGATGCTGCCGATGCGGCGAAGATGTTGGAGGCCTATTCAAAGGCCTCGGCGGCAGGCTTGGATATTCACTCCGAAGGCGACGCATACCGCCTACAGAAGCGGACCAGTCACTATCGCTTCTGCTTCGCTATAACTGGAGACCAAAGGCCGACCTGGCTGGGTAATCTTACGCCGGATGCATATTGTGGATCTGCTGCAACTGCCCGTTCTAACAGGCGTACAACACAGCCGCGGCCGAATGTGCCCGTCGCCAATCACTGCCCACAGGTGGTCGGCGCGCAGGGTTCCGGCGAGGCAGGCTCGTCGCAATTCTTCGGCATTATTCTGTCGCCTGTGTTCCTGGACCGCATCCGGCGAACGCAAGAATTTGCGCGCACACACGGCAATGTTTCATACGAAGATTATTTCCCGATCGATCGTTTTCGCGGCAAGCATGTGACATTCAAATTCCAGTTGCGCTCGGTCGAAGGCATTCTGTACTACCTTGGCGAAATCACGCGTCAGCAACTCAACCCCGAGTTTGACGCCGTGTCACGCGTCACGCAGGTCAAGACAGGATTGCATTACAGTGCAATTCCTCACAGCGAGTGCAACCCGCACGAGAATGGCGGCACGCAAGAGCGCAAGCACGATTTGATTCGGTTAACCCGCGGCGATGGCCACGATCCGCGTTCATACACCTGTGAAAATCTGTTCGTGCTGGAGGCCGGCCCCGCCCCTGATGCCTTCTATTCAGTCTACTATGACGGCACGACCTATTCGATCCCGAACGATCCTGCGCGCGCCGGCCGCAGCCTGCAGGTGCTCGAACTCGTCAAACAGCTGCTAGCGCTCTATACCTCGGCCAAAGATCTGCCGCAGACATCAGTCATTTCCATTATCGGCGGCACCGCGCAATAGAAATCGCAGCGCCTGATTACCTCACCTTGGCTGGGCTAGCGCCCAAGCTTGCGCGCCATGATCTGCTCGCAACGTTCGTTGTTGTCCTCGACCAGCTTGCCTGACATGGCGTAACGGGCGGCGGTCGATGGCGGCCCCGTCATGTTCCAGCGGTCCGGCCAATAATTGAGACTTTCCCACCACTTTGCGTCGTGCGGCACGTAAGAATCGTCCACCTGATCGACCTCGGTCGTGTATTCGGCGACGAAGCCGTTCGGTTCGACGAAATAGGAGAACACGTTGTTGCCCGGGCCATGCCGACCGACGCCCCAGGCAATGTCGAAGCCGCTCTGCTTGAGCCGGCCCGCTCCCCGCATCAGCCCATCGATGTTCGGCATCTCGTAGGCCATGTGATTGAGCGACGGCCCGCTGCCGCGCGCGAACGCCACACTGTGATGATCGGAGCAGCAGCGGATGAAATCCATCATCTTGGTGCTGTCCGCCCATTTGAACCCGAGCACGTCGAGAAAGAACGCCGTTTGCTTGTCCACCTCGGCGCTGTTGAGCACCACATGCGTGAGCTTGGTAGGCCGCGAAACTTCAACCTCGCCGCCGCCGTGGCGCGCCACATCCGATGAAATAGAGAGCGGATGTCCTTCGGGCGTCGACAGCCGGAAGCCGTAACCGCCGCCAGCGCTGCTCTCGAGCGGCGCCGGCGCGCTCTGCACATTGGCGCCAAGCGCCTTGGCCTGCGCGTGCAGTGCATCGACCGTGGCGCGATCCCGCGCCTCGAAATGCACGCCGAGCAGCGCGGCCCGCGGCCGTTCGCGCAGCGTGATGGCATGGTGCTCGCGTCCGGTTGCGCGCAGGTGCACCGCATCGCCTTCGGAGGCGATTGGCTCAAGCCCCCAAACCCTGCGATAGAAATCTGCCGATTGTTTGAGATCGAAAACCGCAAGCTCCACGCTGCGCAGTCCGGTCACTATGGCGTTCATGTCAACCTCCGCGGTCGCTCGATCGCAACCGATCTAATTTAGAACATGTTCCAATGGAATTTAAATCGGATCATGCCTTCGACTGTCTCATATCAGGGGGTTCTTGCGCCGCTCGCCGCATTGCAGCGTTGCAATTTCTGCCGCCGACCCTACCGTGACCGCTGATTGCATTTACGGCGCGGAGCAGGCAGTTTACTCTTCAACAGGTCATTTAGGCCACACCCGTGCCGCGGGCCGCGGGCCGCGGACGATAACGAAGGGCGCCCCATGGCTGAAAAATTCGTCGCCAAAGCCTCCGAATTCAAGGACGGCGATCGCCGCATCGTCTTCGTCGGCGAGCACGAGATTGGGGTATTTCGGGACAAGGGTCAGTTCTACGCCTACAGCAACTTCTGCCTGCATCAGGGCGGTCCGGCTTGCGAAGGCCTGACCATCGCCAAGGTCGAAGAACGGCTGCGGCCGGACAAGACTTCGCAGGGACTTTATTTCTCGGAGACCGAAATGCATTTCGTCTGCCCCTGGCATGGCATGGAATACGACATGAAGACCGGCGAATGCGTTTCCGACCGCCGCATGAAGCTTCGCAAATATCAAATCGTGCAGAGAGAGGATGACATCTATGTCATCGCCTAAGTCCAAAGCGTCTGCCAAATCTGCACGGCGCGCGCCGGCGACCGCAAAGGCGAGGATTATTTCCGCAGGTGTAAAGGCCGCGCCGAGTGGAGTCTCGGCCGACGCGATCAAGCTTGCAAAGGACATCGAGGTCGCATTCCAAAAGAGCGGTCACGGGCTGTCCGCTGAAGCAATGCAGAGGCTGATGGCTGCCCTCTGCAACACATATTCGGCGCAGGTTGAAGGCGGCGCGAGATACACACCGATTGCGGAAGGACAAGTCGTCAGCCCGACCGCCGTCATGGTCACGGCGAGCGGACTGTTGCGTGCGGCGAACCTCGCGGTGTTCGAGCTCGGCATGTGGCAGAGCTGGACCGGCCGCTGAACATCTTGTTGCGAACGATTTTGAGAGCAGGAGACAACTATGGACCTCATCGCTGATCGCGGCCGGCGCGTACCGATCGAGGAATTGAACACCACCCGCCTGTTGGCGCATGCGCGCAAGCAGGCGCACCAGCGCAATTTCGACGACATGCTCATCGTCGATGTGGACGCGCATCACTACGAAAACGAGAATTTCGCGGAAATTCTCCCCTTCATGGAGAACGACGTCCTGCGCCAACTGTCGCAATCGGCGCGTGCGAAGAGCCGCGGCACGATCATGCCCCAGAACATCGGCTATCAGGACATGGGCGGCCGCGTGACGCGCTATCCGATGCGTTCTTCGGAGAAGACGCCGGAAGGCAAGATGCGTGACGTGGAGCTCGGCCATCGCTGGATGGACGCCATGAGCGTCGACTATTCCTGCCTGTTTCCCACCGGCATGCTGAGCATCGGTTTGCATCCGCAGAAGGAAATGGAGGTCGACCTGTGCTGGGCCTACAACCGCTGGCTCACCGAGAAGGTGCTGCCCGATTCCGGCGGGCGTTTCTTCTCCATGTTGTGTCTGCCGTTTTCCGACCCCGACGAATCGCTCCGTCAGGTCGAAACCTTCGGCGCGCGCCGGCACGTGGGCGGTTTCATGGTGACGACCGTGCGCAACAACATGGCGGTGCACGACAATCAATACATGAAACTGTACCGCGCCATGGAGGAGCGTGGCCTCGTGCTGTCGTTCCACTCCGGCCCGAACTGGGGCGAGCCTATCTTCCGCAGCTGCAACCGTTTCCTCTCCGCACACGCGCTCGGTTTCACCTGGTACAACGTGGTCAATCTGACCAACTGGGTGATCAACGGCATGGGCGAGCGTTTTCCGAAACTGTCGGTGATCTGGACCGAATCCGGCCTTGCCTGGGTGCCGTTCCTGATGCAGCGGCTCGACCACGAATACATGCTGCGTCCGTCAGAAGCGCCGCTGCTCAAGAAGAAGCCGAGCGAGTACATGCGCGAGATGTACTATTCCTCGCAGCCGATGGAGATCCAGGACCGCGGCGCCATGGAAGTCACCTTCCGCATGATGAATGCGGAGACGCAACTGCTCTATTCCTCCGACTATCCGCACTGGGACTTCGATCTGCCGAGCACGATCTACGATCTGAAATTTTTATCGGAGAAGGCCAAGCACAACATTCTCGGCGGCACCGCCGCGCGGCTGTTCAAACTGCCGCCACGCAACGAGAAGCAGCGCGAGAATTTGAAGAAGTTCGGCAATCTGGCGGCTTAGCGGAAAATTTCTTCGGTAAACCGGAAGCCGCAATGTCGGCTATTTTTGACGCGATTGGGCGATAAGCCAACATCCGGAAAACGTGGCAAAAAGTCTGTAATGACCCTGGCTGTGTAAAAACGCGGCGCTTGAAGTGATTGCCGCAATGTGATTCTGCGAGTCGTGCACGATTTGCGGAGGATCAGATGCGGCGCTTGAGGTGATATGGCTCACCGGCCGTCTTGCTCCCGATCACAAGACCATTGCCGACTTCCGCAAGGACAACGGCCGTACTACTACACGAATGAGCAAGACGGACAGCGGATGCGGCGCTATTGGACGAATGCCTGCCGCCACTGTGTGCTGAAGCATCGCTGCACGAGCGGCAACCAACGGCGCATCACCCGCTGGGAGCATGAGAATGTGCTGGAGGCGGCACAGACATCTCACTTGATTTTCTCCGTCAGCCGAATGTAGCCATGGCCAAATTCGTCAAGCTCGCAATGTCAGCCCTTACATTGACCATGCTTCCGTCACGGACCGCGTGCTCGCGGATATCGAACCGGGTGTGCATACCGTGTGCTTGCGGACGGTTTGCAATGGCAATACCTGCGACCAGGATACCGGCAGCCAGCGACAGCACCACGATTTTGAAGTGGGTGAATCGGTCCGCCGTTTGCATCGAGTGATTGTTCATAGCTATCCAATCGCCCTCTTCGGAATTTTGTCCACGAGGTCGCGCTTCTCAAGTTAAATATTATCCATCATCGAAAACATGCGCGCTGATCATTACACGAAACTGACGACGGTTCGGGACGGTTGGCTGACGCATCAAATATCGCAACGAACGAAAACAAGGCGCAAATTTTTTGGCGCGCTGCGTTCGTATCGACTGTGAGGAGCCCAGGTTAAGCAAATGCTAAATTTTGGCCACAAACGATTCCTTGCGAATGTAAGGACCATTTCGTACTCGCACGAACGCGCACAACATGAATTAATCGTAATGGTCCCGCAATTTTTCCGTAACGTACCTGATGGTAGCGTTCATGTGCTTGCAATCGATTCCTCTCGGCAATAGTGAACGCAGTTGAGCGCCAGGAGCGATATCTTCTGCAAGAGTGTATCTCGCCATCCTCGAAGGCCGGCGTTTTCAGTGGGGCGGCTTCCGGAGGGCAACACGAAGTTAAGCGCATTCCTTGGCGGGGCTGCCATCTGCACCGCCGCTGCATTTACCGCACAAGCTGCCGATATTCCGCCACAGCTGATGGCAAAGGCGCCGCTGTCTAATTTGCAGGGCACTTACAATTGGACTGGGGTTTATGTCGGCGGCCATCTCGGCGCAGGCTTTGGTAGCGTCGGATGGAGCGATCCGTTTTCGGGTTTGACAAGCTCTCAGTCGTTTACTGGATTTCTTGGCGGCGCTCAGGTCGGCGCAAACTATCAATTCAATGCGATTGTGTTTGGACTCGAAGGTGATTTTACGGGAATGACTCTGAACGGAAGCAACACCGACTCGGCAGGCTTTGGACACAACATCAAATCGAACTGGTCATCGACGATCACCGGTCGCATCGGCTACGCAATCAATCGTGCTTTGATTTATGGCAAGGGCGGCGTTGCCTTTGCGCAGGACAGCGAAACATTCTCCGATCCGGCCGGGAATGTTGCCAGCAATTCGGGCATTCGCACAGGCTGGACCGCAGGCGCAGGCGTCGAATATGCGCTCAACCGAAACTGGTCGGCTCGTCTTGAATACGACTATCTCGGGTTTGGGTCGCAGAACGTCACCCTCACAAATCCCGCTCTTGGTGCTGGCGCGGCGAACATCAATCTCAACGTTCAGCGCGCGCTTGTCGGCATAAATTATCGGTTCTGAGCGAAATACCATTGTGCCACAGGTAAGCTCGTAAAGACGAGCTCATTGGAACGTCCGTCGAAGTAACGAAAATGACAATGAGGCTGACGGTGTATTGAAGGAGACATCTGATGCGCACCTACGAACTCATCTTCTTTTACCGCAAACAGCTCCGGTACGAAATGATTTTTGAAATGATTCGTAGTCTGATGCGCCTGGCCCGCGGACTCATGCTTACCCTACGCTGGGCGACGGCTGAAAGTTGAGATGGGGGAAAGTGAGCGGGAATAACCCTGCCAAGCATGTGGGAGTGCATCATGCCGACATTCAGTCCGGAGCTCATCGAAACGATGAGGGTTGTGCTCGAAGATGCCATGATCAAGGTGCCCTTGAAACAAGCGACCTTTGGCACAAAAGTGTATTTAGCCGAATGTATTTTGAAGGCGGCAGCCGAGGGTCATACAAGCTATGAGTCTTTGATGGCAACCGCGGCAGACCGCTTGCCAACAATCCTTTCTACGTTGTCATAATGCGAATGTTGATGCTGCAGTGCACTTTGGTCGTTCCTGGCACATCGCAACATCTTGGCCTCGCAGGCCGGATGTCACTTTTGTAGCAACGCGGACATCGACGTTGCTCAATGCCAATACGGCGGGTGTCCGCCGGGACCTTCAGCCTCCAGCAGCCGCAGCATCGCCGGCCATTCCAGCACGCCGTACGGCCGCCGCGTGCCGGGCTGGTAGAGATGCGCGGTGTGCGACAGCACGTTCTCGCCCGGCATGGTCAGCTCGGTGCGCGCCGCCATGGCGTCGACCTGCGAGCGGCATGACAGCTCAAGCTGATACATCGTATTGAACGCCTGCTCGATGGTCGGCCCGCAGGTGAGCAGGCCGTGGTTGCGCATGATCAGCGCATCATGCGGGCCCAAATCCTGCACGATGCGTTCGCGCTCATCGAGATCGATCGCCGGTCCCTCATAGTCGTGATAGCCGATGTGGCCGTGGAAACGGATCGAAGTCTGCGACAGCGGCAGGAGTCCGCACTTCATTGCCGACACCGCAATGCCGGCGCGCGTGTGCGTGTGCAGCACGCAGCTCACTTCCGGCCGCGCCTTGTGGATCGCGCCGTGGATCACGTAGCCGGACTTGTTGATGTCGTAGTCGGTGCCGTCCGGTTTCCACAGAATGCTGCCCTCGACGTCGATCTTCACCAGGCTCGACGCGGTGATCTCCTTGTACAGGAGCCCGTAGAGATTGATCAGCAGGTGATCTTTCGTGCCCGGAATGCGCGCGGTGATGTGGTTGTAGATCAGGTCGGTCATCTCGTACTTGTCGATAAGCCGGTAGCAGGCGGCGAGCTTGAGCCGCGTCTGCCATTCCTCCGGGCTGACCCGGTCACGGATCGACTTGAAGTTTGTTGAGTAGTTTTTGCCGTTCCCCGTGCCGCTCATGGTAGCCCTTTCCTGCCGCCTTCGCGCGCTCGTGTCCCATGCAACAACTGTTGTTGTTTCAGCGCGCGCATTCCCAGTATAACCTGGAGCGAATGGCGAGGAAACGCCGGGGGAGACACGAGATGCGTTCACTGTTGCTGAAGGCTGCCGTATTGCTGGCAATGACGGTCGCGGCCAGCGCCGAAGATTACCCAAACAAGCCGGTACGGCTTATCATCCCGTTCCCGCCGGGCGGCTCGAACGACGTGGTCGGCCGTATGTTCGCAACCCAGCTCAGTGAAAAGCTTGGCAAGCAGGTGGTCGTCGACAACCGCGGCGGCGCCGGTGGCGTCATCGGGACGGAAGTCGCCGGCAATGCGCCGCCCGACGGCTACACGCTGCTCATCATTTCGATTGCGCATTCGGTCAATCCTTGGCTCTACAAGCTCAACTACGATCCGATCAAATCATTCACGCCCGTTGCCATTCTGGCATCCGGTACGAACGTGCTCGTGGTCAATCCCGAACTGCCGGTGAAATCGGTCAAGGAACTGCTCGATCTCGCGAAGCAGAAGCCGGGCGAACTGCAATATGCCTCCGCTGGCGTCGGCAGCTTCCAGCATCTCGGCGGTGAGCTGTTCAAGCTCGAGGCCGGCGTCAACATCCTGCACGTGCCGTTCAAGGGCGGCGGACCCGCTATGATCGACGTGATCGGCGGGCACACCAAGATCATGTTCTCTTCTCTCGTGCAGACGACGCCGCACATCAAATCCGGCAAGTTGCGCGCTCTTGGCACGGGAGGAGCAAAACGCAGTCCCGTGCTGCCCGACGTGCCGACAATCGCGGAAGCAGGCGTCCCCGGTTATGAAGCGCTCAACTGGTGGGGTATCGTGGCGCCTGCCGGCACACCGCCCGCGATCGTCGAAAAACTGCACAAAGATCTCACCGCCGTTCAGGATTCGTCGATTATCCAGGACGAAATGGCAAAGCAGGGCGCCAATGTCGTGCGCATGAGCTCGGCGGAATTCGGCCAGTTCATGCAGTCCGAAATGACCAAGTGGCAACGCGTGGTCAAGGAGGGCAAGCTCAAGGCCGAATAGCCGCCCACAGTTCCGGATGAACGCCGATCTTCGCAACAACAAGGACTTCTGGGCCGGCGTGATGCTGATCGCGACCGGGGTTGCGGCTGTTTACATTGCCCGCGATTACCCCTTCGGCAGCGCGTTTCGCATGGGGCCGGGCTACTTCCCGAGCCTGCTCGGCGGAATACTCGCGCTGTTCGGTCTGAGCCTGATGATCAGAGGCCTGCGCGGCAACGCGAGGATCGTCGGCAGCTGGTCGTTGCGTGCCCTGATCGTGCTGCCGCTGTCATTTGTGCTGTTCGGCTGGCTGATGGACCACGCCGGTTTCGTGCCGGCACTGATCGCGCTCATCTTCGGCTCCGCCGCAGCCGGCAGCGAGTTCAATTTCCGTGAAGTTGCACTGCTGACCGTGATACTGACCCTGCTGGCCGTGGTCATTTTCATCTGGGGCCTTGGTCTGCCCTACCCTCTGCTCGTGGGTTTCTGACGCCGGGATCCCTGCCGCATGGATTTGCTCCACAATTTGAGCTTTGGTTTTGGCGTCGCGTTTTCTCTGCAGAACCTCGCCTATTGCATGATTGGCGTCACGGTCGGCACGCTCATCGGCGTCTTGCCCGGCATTGGTCCGCTCGCCACCATCGCGATGCTGTTGCCGATCACCTATAACGTGGCCCCGGTCGGTGCGCTCATCATGCTGGCGGGCATTTATTACGGCGCTCAATATGGCGGCTCGACCACCGCCATCCTGGTCAACCTGCCGGGTGAAACCAGCTCGGTCGTGACCTGCATCGACGGCTACCAGATGGCGCGCCAGGGCCGCGCCGGGCCCGCGCTCGCGATCGCCGCCATCGGCTCGTTCTTCGCCGGCACGGTCGGCACGCTGCTGATCGCGCTGTTCGGCCCGCCGCTCGCCGAATTCGCGCTCAAATTCGGCGCGCCGGAATATTTCTCGCTCATGCTGATGGGGCTGGTGGCGGCCGCAGTCCTCGCCGAGGGCGACATGATCCGCTCGCTCGCGATGGTCGGCATGGGTCTGCTTCTTGGAATCGTCGGCACCGACGTCAACACCGGCATGCCGCGATTCAGCTTCGGCATCACCGAGCTCACCGACGGTATCGGCTTTGTCGTGGTTGCAGTCGGGGTTTTTGCCGTGGGCGAGATCATCAACAACCTCGGCGAGACGACCGAGCGTCAGGTGTTCACCAGCGCAATAAAAAGCCTGATGCCGACGAGAGAAGACATCAAGGCATCAATCGGACCGATCCTGCGCGGCACCGGCCTTGGCGCGTTTTTCGGCATTTTGCCCGGCACCGGGCCGGCCGTGGCCTCGCTCTCCTCCTATATGGTCGAGAAAAAGCTCGCCGCCGATCCCTCGCGTTTCGGCCGCGGCGCGATCGAAGGCGTGGCCGGACCGGAGTCCGCCAACAACGCCGATGCGCAGTGCAAATTCATCCCGATGCTGACCCTGGGCCTGCCCGCGAGCGGCGTGATGGCGTTGATGCTCGGCGCCCTCACCATCCAAGGCATCCAGCCCGGCCCGGAAGTCATGACCCTGCGGCCGGAGCTGTTCTGGGGGCTGATCGCCAGCATGTGGATCGGAAATCTGATGCTGGTAGTGCTCAATCTGCCGCTCGTCGGCGTCTGGGTGAGGATTCTCAAAGTCCCCTATCGGCTGCTGTTTCCCGCCATCATGACGTTCTCGGCCATCGGCATTTACAGCGTGAGCAACAGCGCCGTCGATGTCTATCTCGCCGCGCTGTTTGCCGGCGTTGGATTTGTCTGGATAAAACTGGGATTCAATCCGGCGCCGATGCTGCTCGGCTTCGTGCTCGGCCCCATGCTCGAAGAGAATCTCCGCCGCGCCATGCTGATGTCCGGCGGCGATCCGTCCGTCTTCGTGCGTCACCCGATCAGTTTGTTTTTCATCGTCGCCACCGCGTTGATTCTGCTGGCCATGGTCGTGCCGGCGCTACGCAGGCGCCGGGAACAAATGGCGAGTTCCTAAGTCTAATTCTTCTTCGGCGACCAACGATAGGCTTTGGCACACGCGCCGCCCATCAACATTGCCCGCTCGCTCTCGCTAAGGCGGTCGGTCTTAAGGAAGGGCTCGACGGCCTGCTCATAGTTGACGACGGCGAACGCGCGCGTCCAGTCGGTGCCCCACAGGCAGCGCTCGAAACCCCAGGCATCGAACACACGTGCGAGCGGATCCCAGATATCGGGAAACGGATACGTCCTGTGCGACAACGTGCAGGCGCCGCTCACCTTGATCACCGCGTTCTTGCGTTTGGCAAGGTCCAGCACCTTCGGCAGATCAGCCCACGGCTGCGGCGGGGCCGGCGGCGTGCGCGGCTGCATGATTGCCAGATGATCGATGATGAAGCGCGTATTCGGGTGGCGGTCGATCAACACCGTCCCCGCATCGATATTACCCCAGAACAGGACGTTGACCGGAAGGTCGTGTTGCGCGGCCGCCTGGGCGATCCGGTCGAGGCCCGGATCTTTCGGGTCGCGCTCGCGTCCCGGCTCCTTCGTCAACATGATGCGCACTGCAACCCCGCCGGGCGTGCGTTTCCAGTCCGCGATGACATCCCCCACCACCGGATCATCCGGGTCGACCGGCTTGATAATTGCAAACCGTCCGGGATGCTTCCGTTGCACTTCGACCGCATAGCTCGCATCGTAGCGATAGAGGGAAAAAGCCGAGATGAAGATCGCGCCGTCGACGCCGACCTTGTCCATCGCCGCCACCATCTCGTCCCCCGTAACGTGGTCGGGCCAGTTCGGCACGCTGTGCCAGGGCCGCTTCGGCGTGTTCGCCTCATAAGCGTGGACCTGGGAATCGATGATTACCATCGTAAACTCCTTAATTGCCAAGACTGCCCGGTATCGCAACAACCGGGCGCTTAGCCAAGCAAATCCTTAACCACCTGTAACATTCATTCGCTTTTGTCACGGCGAGGCCGTGGTAGAATTGCCGCCGGGCGACATTCGAATCGGGCTTCATGATGCCATCGTCCGCCACCACAAAATTTGCCGCCGGTTTTTTCCTTTGCCTCCTCGCCGCCTCGCCCTTGTGGGCGAATGAACCGGAGAACCGCATCCTTAAAGTCGGAGCAACCGAACGCCAATATATCTTGTCTGCGCCCGGGCCGGGCGGCGGTCCTCGTCCGACGATTCTTATCCTTCACGGGGGCGGTATGAGTGCAAATCACAGCCTGCGCACCAGCGGCTTCGAGCCGCTGATTGCCCGCGAGAAATTCGTGGCGGTCTATCCCAATGCGTTGCGCCGCGAGTGGAACGACGGCCGCGAAGCGCGCATGAAGGAGCGCGGCTACGCCGACGACGTCGTCTATATGCGCGCGCTCGTGAACGAGCTTGTGGCATCCGGCATCGCCGACCCCAAACGCATCTATGTCACCGGCGCATCCAACGGCGGAATGATGTCGTTGCGGCTGATCTGCGAAGCCGCCGATCTCTTCGCCGCCGCCGCGCCCATCATCGCCAACATTCCGGTCGACATCGCCGGCGGCTGCAAGCCCTCGCGCGCCGTTCCGGTGCTCCTCATCAACGGCACCGCCGATCCCCTGGTGCCGTACAGGGGCGGTGGCGTCGGATTTGCCGGCCGCCGCGGCGACGTCATCTCGACCGACGACACCGTGGCGCGCCTGCGGAGATTCAATGGTTGCAGCGATTCCGCCAAAACCGAACGCCTACCCGATCTCGCCCCGGACGACGGCTCGACGGTCACCGTCACACGTTGGCTGGATTGCTCATCGCGCGCCCCGGTCGTGCTCTATCGCGTCAACGGCGGAGGTCATCGCATCCCGAGCCGGAACGGCAGTCCGAAGCCCGTGATCGACCGCCTGCTCGGCACCGAAAACCACGACTTCGACGCACCCGAAGCGATCTGGGCATTCTTCCGCGACAAGAAACTCTGACCGAAGCAGCGGCTCAATACCGGTAGTGGTCCGGCTTGAACGGCCCGTCAGCCGAAACGCCGATGTAGGTCGATTGCTTCTCGTTCAGCGTCGTGAGCTTGACTCCGATCTTGGCGAGATGCAGCCGCGCCACCTTTTCGTCGAGATGCTTCGGCAGCGTATAGACCTGCTTCTTGTACTTGCCCGGGTTGGTCCACAGCTCGATCTGCGCCAGCGTCTGATTGGTGAACGACGACGACATCACGAAGCTCGGATGTCCCATGGCGTTGCCGAGGTTCACGAGCCGGCCCTCCGATAGAAGTATGATCCGCTTGCCGTCGGGAAATTCGATTTCATCGACCTGCGGCTTGACGTTGTGCCATTTGAAATTCTTCAACGCCGCCACCTGAATTTCAGAATCGAAATGGCCGATGTTGGCCACGATAGCGCGGTCTTTCATTTTCCGCATATGCTCGACCGTGATGACATCCACATTGCCGGTGGCGGTGACGAAAATGTCCGCGCGCGGCGCGGCGTCTTCCATGGTGACGACTTCATAGCCTTCCATCGCGGCTTGCAACGCGCAGATCGGATCGATTTCCGACACCATCACGCGGCAGCCGGCCTGGCGCAGTGACGCCGCCGAGCCTTTGCCGACATCGCCAAAGCCCGCGACCATCGCGACCTTTCCGGCCATCATCACGTCCGTGCCGCGGCGGATGCCGTCGACCAGCGACTCGCGGCAACCGTAGAGGTTGTCGAATTTCGATTTGGTGACGCTGTCGTTGACGTTGATCGCCGGCCACAGCAGCGTGCCCTTCTTGTGCATCTCGTAAAGCCGATGCACGCCGGTCGTGGTTTCCTCGGTGACGCCACGGATATTCTTGCCGAGCGTTGCGTACCAGCCGGGCTTCTCCTTGTGTCGCTGCTTGATCGCCGCGAACAGCACTTCCTCTTCCTCGTTGGTCGGATGGTTGAGCAGCGCCGGATTTTTCTCCGACTCCGCGCCGAGATGCACCAAGAGCGTCGCGTCGCCGCCGTCGTCCAAAATCATGTTCGGCGTGCCGCCGTCCGACCACTCGAAAATCCGATGCGTGTAGTCCCAGTAATCCTTCAGCGACTCGCCCTTGACGGCGAACACCGGCGTGCCTCCGGCAGCCACGGCAGCCGCCGCATGATCCTGCGTCGAATAGATGTTGCACGAGGCCCACCGGACATCGGCGCCGAGCGCGCGCAGCGTTTCGATCAGCACTGCGGTCTGGATCGTCATGTGCAGCGAACCGGCGATACGCGCCCCGCGCAGCGGCTGCTGGGGCCCGAATTCCTCACGCGTCGCCATCAGGCCGGGCATTTCCGTCTCGGCGATGGCGATTTCCTTGCGGCCCCAGGAGGCCAGCGAGATATCGGCCACCACATAGTCCGCGGACGCAGCTTTGGCTTTTTGTGCAGCGGTCATGACGATCCTTCGGTCGGGAGATTGAGGGTTCAGTCGCTGCCTATAGCAGGCCCCGCGCCGGCCGGCAACGAGCATATAAAGAATTCTTTATGTGTATTTCAGGGCTCTCAATCCCTGACGATCAGGATAAGGGATAGCAGCCTAATCCTCTTCGCCAAATCCTCCCGCCACCAGCGCGGTCAGCGCATCGATGGCCGCCTGCGCTTCCCTGCCGGTGGCTTCGATCGTGATGATCGTGCCGATCCCGGCGGCCAGCATCATCAATCCCATGATCGAGGTGCCACCGACGCTCTCGTTGCCGCGTCGGACCACGATATTCGCATCGAAACGTTCGGCGGTTTGCACGAAGCGCGCCGATGCGCGGGCGTGCAGGCCTTTTTTGTTGATGATTTCCACGTCGGTCACGAGCGCGCCTGAACCAAGTTGGTCGGGCTTGGCGGCATCCCTAGGCGAGTCAGAATCGTTCATTTCCCCGCCAGAATACGGCTCGCAATGGTGACATATTTACGCCCGGCCGCTTGCGCGGCGGCGACGGCCTCGGCGAGGGGGCACGCATCGCGGACTTTGGCGAATTTAACCAGCATGGGCATGTTGATACCCGCAAGCACCTCGACATTGGGCCGGTTCATCACCGAGATAGCCAGATTCGACGGCGTGCCGCCAAACATGTCGGTCAGAATGGCCACGCCGTCGCCGGTGTCGACACGCTCGACGGCTTCGATGATGTCCTTACGCCGCCGCTCCACATCGTCGTCCGGTCCGATCGTCACCGCCTCGACTTGTTTCTGCGGCCCCATGACGTGCTCCAATGCAGCGCGGAACTCGACGGCGAGCCGCCCGTGGGTCACAAGAACGAGTCCGATCATCGGGAACTCCTCGCGGGCGCGGTTGCGCCGCACGAAAGGGTGCCCATGATGACCATCCAAAGCCCGAGTTCAAGGGGCTTAATGCCGATTCCGCACTTATGTTGCATCGCGGCAAGTCAGGCGGGGGAAGGGCTGGAAAGGGCGATCGGATTGACCCAAAAAATAGCCGGAAAGCAGAAGCGAACGGACCTTTTGGCACTACAAACTGGTCCTCGGGCTGTCCCAAGGGATGCCGGATCAAGCAATCGCATCGTCCGTTTTCAGGTAAGCCAGCACGAACCGCAGCGGCTCGATCCCCGCTGCGACCGCAAGCCGCGACAGCTTGATTCCGGCTATTTCGATCCGCCCGCTTGAAGGCTCAGGTAGACGGCGCGCGTCTGCTGCATCCAATTCCACGACCGCCCCTATTACGGCCACCGGCTCATACGGCACCTGCCTGATGCCAAGCCCGCGCACTTCGATCAAACCGGCAAGTTTCGGAGCCGGTCGCGCCAGCAGCCGCCCATGCGCGGCCTCAGTCAGTACACGATCGTCGGCAACCAGGCGCGAAAAGCTGAGTTCTCCCGATTGCGCGGCCTGCAATAGCGCAAGTGCCAGCCGCGATTTGCCACTGCCGGATGGCCCTTGAATCAAAAGTGCGTGGGCACCAACCAGGACAGCCGAGGCGTGGATCGTGGATTGGGCTGGACTCATGCGCGTGAACCGATCAACGGACGGAAACCGAAATCCGCCGAAGCAACAGAATTGATGCCGTGTCGTATCACGTTGCCGTCGGACCGCAACGAAATTCCGGCCAATAACGCCGCTGTTTCCATATCCTTCGCTTTGCGCTCAGGCTTTGCGGTCGCCCTTCCGACGCCTCGCCTGTGGCAGACCTTTGCGCTTGTCCCAGTACGCCCGTCCGAACTCCGCCCGTGCAATCCCTTCCGCGAATCTGGCGCGCCAGTCCTCCTCGTCGCTCTCTTTCAATTGAGATTTCTTTTCTGCCGATTTCGCCTTTGCAATTTTCGTCTGCTCGGTCCGCCATTCCTCCCGCCACGTGACGCCCAACTGATGCGCAGCCTTGTCCGCCGAAATCCAAAGGTTCACGTTGCGGCCAAGCTGGCCGCCGCGCCGATCGCGGATGTTCATGCGTTGCTCCCTCATCGCGGCAATCGCGGAATCGCGATCGCCCAAACGCGCGCACGCGCGCCAGCGCGTGCTGTTCGCGTTCTGAATGAGGGTTAGGAATTAGGAGGGTCGACTGCGCACACCATCCCGCTTACGAACCAATCGTGGCGGAAATATTGCGCCAACTCTGATGCCGGACTCACTTCCGCTCGGGCAGCGTCGTGCTGTTCCGGTTCAGCCAGGAGACGGCGAAAAAACCGAATGCCAAGATGCCGGCCCCGACCAGCATGTTCGGGACCAGCCAGTCCTTCGGCAGTGGATCGATCACATCCAACAGGACGGTCATGTAGATGCAGTAGATGATGAAGGCGCTCTCCACGACGAGCGTCAAAACCGCCAGCAGTGTTTTCATAACAACTCTCCCGCGACAACTCTCCCGCGCCTGCGGCCCCGCCCGCGACTCTGATGCCTCATGCTGTGCGGAAGACTATGAAAAAAAGATTACTTTCCAGCGGCCGAAAAAAGGCCGCAGCAACCAAGACGAGTATCCCTGAAATCAATGTGCGGTATGGATGAAATGCGTCGACGCTGCCGATAGCGTAGCGATCGATGGCAGAAAATAGGCATGACTTCTGGCCGGTGCCGCATTTCCACTTCGTCACGCATTGACCGGCTTCTGACGCTCCAAACAAAAAGCAGCCGGCTCACAAGGCCGGCTGCTTGTCAGCTTGAACGGGCAAAGCCCGCAATAGTTAGAAGTTCTGCGAAGCGCGCGCGAACAACATGTTTTCCAGCGCAGAAACGCGCTTGAGATTACGGCCGTTCGCGACGACCTTTTTGCTGACCGGTTTGGTCTGCTCGAGGTTCAGATAGCGATCGCTGATCTTGTTCTCGGGCGTCTCATACGAGAACTGCGGCAGGTTGCTGATGCCTGACCAGATCGCGCGGCTGGCGACATGCGTACGCGCCACCGGCATGGTCTGCTCCAGCCCAGGATAGCGGTCGCTGATCTTGTTCTCCGGCGACTCGTTCGAGAACTGCGGCAGATACGCGGTCCGCTGCGAGCCGGCGAAAGCCGCCGAAGCGGCGGCGAGAACAATGACTGCGGAAAGGGCAATCTTTGACTTGGTGAGCATGGTCCGTCTCCCATCAGTGAAGGCGAGCACCATGCTCACCTTGCTGCCCCCTATATCGTTACGACTCGTGTCGGAGATACGACCCGCCGCTTCACGATACCGTGTGAGCAAAGTGAACGGACAATTGCGGACAAATATTTTTCTAACGCGCGATGCTTCGTTGCAAAATTGTAATACGGCGCGGCGAAAACAGTTTTGAAATTCACTATCAGTTTTTCAGATCGTGTATTTTACAGAAATTGATGACTGGACGAATTTCGCCGACACCGCTGAAAAACTATCGGATTACCGTTTCCTCAGAATTCGGCCGCCGATCATTGCAATGACGAACGCAACCATTCCGACCGCCAGGCTGTGGAAAAGCAAATCGATGGCCGATGCGTCGAAGGGATGGACGAAATTGAGCAGCGTCGCCGCAGCAGCCGCACAGGCGAGTCCGCCAATCGCGGCGGTCAAAACAGGCTGCAAGGCATACCCTCGCCGAAGCATCACGATGAGAACCGCCGAAAGCGGTAATGACATTCCGACGATGAAAGTCCAGCAATCCATGGCGTCGCCGACCGACACCAGGGTCGTATGCGGAACGAGCCACGATCTGAAACATCCGATTCCGCTGGCGCCAAACCACAACACCGCAGGCGGCAACGGTAGCAACGCCCAAATCGGCTTCCTGTCGGGCAATCCCAATTCAAACGCCGCGATGGCGGCGGCTATGGCGGTTAATGCTGAGCCGACAAAGCTCAAACTCAGATCAGGCGCCATCGCAAAGCGACGGATCATTTCGCCCGCATCGCCGTAGAAGACCATGGCCACAGCGACCGCCGCGACGACGGCCAGCCAAAGCAACGCCCGCCATCCGGGTGCCGCCAGCCGCCGGACTGGTCGTAGATCGCTACCCAGCGTCTCGATCAGGCGGATGTTTGCGTCGCTGTTGGCCATCGCGTCAATTCCTCGCGCCCATTCGCGCGCGCAAATTTCGCAACGCGCGATGCAGATTGACCTTCAGCGCACCGGTCGTGCGGCCGGTCGCTTGCGCGGCTTCGTCGAGCGACCGTTCGGATAACGCAAGTTGCTCGACTGCCTCACGTTGTCCGCTTGGCAGCGTGGCCACCGCGCGGCCAAGCTCGCCGCTTTCGTCGACGCGGTTGGCATGCAGTTCCGGATTCCCGCTCGGGTCGGTATAGTTCTCGTAGGCGTCCGGTTCGTGCACTTCGCGCGCGCCCTTCCGTCCATGACTGCGCAACCCGTCGATGGCGCGCCGCTGGGCGATAGTCCTCAACCAGGCAGGGAATGATCGGCTCGGATCGTAGGTCTGGCGCGCCTGATGAACCGTGAGCAGCGTCTCCTGCACGACGTCGTCAATGCTGTCGGGCTGCACGCCCTGTTTTCGCGCCACCGTTTTAATGAATGGAATGCACTCGCGCAGCAGCGTTTCATACGCCGCGCGGTCGCCGGACTGGGCGGCGGCCATCCAGAGTCCCCACCGCCGGTCTCTCTCATGGGTGGGCGCGAGCTCATCAATCCGTGACATGGCCATCCGGGTCTCCGGTGACGCGAGGCGGCGGGACCATAAGGGGATACCCGCAAGATTGCCCGAGCAATCCGGAGATGAAATGATCACGAGGGTGTCATCGACTGGTGAGGGTGCCAACATTCTCGGTTCACCGCAATGTGAATACGCCCGTCCGATCGGACTTCGGCAGGGTGGACCGTGCCGTGATGTCTGATATTCGGGCGATGGCGGGTGCCGGTTACCTGCCAAACGGCCTCAGCGTTAAAAAATCGTCATCCCCAAAGCCCCGCGAAGCCGACCAACTTGCCGATCCTACGGATCGCGTCGCATCCGCTATTTGCAGCGGCCAGTGCGAAGCATTAGATTTATGCAAGCGCTGAATTCCCGCGGAGCCGACGAAATGATCAACCGGACGTTTTTCCCGTTGTTGCTTGTCGGAATGACGATCGGCTGTCTGTTTGCGACGGACGCGGTGTTCGCGCGGTCGGCTGGCACCGATCACTTTGTCGCGCATCATCCAACATTCCCACCGCGACACCACATGCCAGGGCGCACTTTGTTAGTGCCGTATTATTACGGCTACGGCTCGGTTTACGAACCCGCCTATGCACCGCCCGATGAATCTCCTCCGCCACCTGCACAGGTTCAAAAGTCGGTCGAAGAACCGCGCCGGGTATGCGAGCCGCAAACCTACAAGGTGCCGACCGCGAATGGCGGCGAAAGCCAGGTCACGGTCGTGCGCTGCTAGCGCATCGCGACTACGAACCGTCGCGTGATCCGATCGAACGAACGGCGATTTTTGCAATATCGCGAACGAGAGCGGTCGGCGGTTGATCGAGCGCTCCGAGTCCGCGTGCATACATCTCATCGGCCGAATCGAATCCAACGATCGGCGCGACGATCCGGCAAAATTTTTGTCTTAAATCGCCTGCGCTCAAAGGTCTCTCTGGATCTCCCGGCACATGCGAAACGAGCCGCGCATGCCGGCCCGCGGAACTGACCACTGTAACCCGCGCGGGCCACGATTTTGGATAACCGGCATTTAACAAGCTCTCGTCGACCACCAGCTTGATCCGCGCCATGAATGACGGCAACTCGGGCGGCAACGCTGTTTTGGAACCACCCAGTTCATAGGCCGCATCCGCACGCAAAGCCGCCGTCGCCATCTGAAACTGCGCGCTGGTCAGAAACGAAAATCTGTCGCCGGCCGCGACACCGTGATTGATCATCTTGAGATGGGGCGGGATTACCGCTGCCTCGACTTCGCGAATGGCATCAGCCGAAACGCCTTCGGCCATGATTTCCTTCAGCCCCTGGGTTGCCGCCATGGTCTGCCGCGCCGCGCACCAAGGCTTGAACGAGACCTCCATCAACGCAGGCCTTCCAAATCCTTCGCTGAGCGCTTTGACATTTGGCGTGACGCCGAAAACGTTCTTGAGGAAATCGCCATCGGCGATCGTGAGGTCCGAGGTGAACCCCGCCTGCGCGGCCCGCGCGGCTTCCGAGCCGCGCGCGGCCGCTTGCCCGATGGCAAGCCACCGCGCCGTTGTCGCCGCGGTATGATGGCCGACTCCGGGCGCCGCCACGATCAGCGCCAGCGCCAGCGCGTGCGCGGTCTGTTTGGGGTCAAGCTTCGCCAGCCGCGCATGGACCGCGGCAGCGCCGAATGGCGCTGCGAAATAGCTCGGCCAAATTCCCCGATAAAGCACGCTCGGCCCGTCGATCGCGACACCGAGCCGGATCATCGCCTCGTAGCCGACTGCAATGGCAGCGGCGGGATCATCGGACTCTTGCTTGGGCAAATGCGCAGCGAGTGTAAGAGCCGCCGGAATGACGATTGCGCCCGGCGTGATCATCGCCGCCAGGTGAATATCATCGACTTCGCTCAAGCGGGCGAGAGCGCAGTTCGTCGCTAGCCGACCGGCAAGCAGCGAATCCGCCCGACCGTAGCGGATCAGTGCCTGACCCTCGTCCGTGCCGGTCGCCGCGATCCAGGCACCCAGCGTATCGGCAACATGCAGTCGAACCTTGGCGCGCGTAGCATCATCGGCCTGATAGGTCGCGACGAATTCACCGAGTTGCGCGAGCGCGCTCATCACTCCGCCCGCCATCGGCCGTAATGCACTTCGGCACGTCGCACGAGTTCATTCAAGACGATCGCCATCGCCGCCAGGATGGAAATCAATCCCAATAACTTGGTCGGGTCAAAGCTCTGCGTGAAAATAGTCGTGAAATAGCCGATGCCTGCGCTCGACACATACAGCTCCGCCAACAGCACGCCGAGCAGAACGCCGGTCATGCCGAGACGCATTCCGGCAAAAAAGCTCGGCACCATGTGCGGCAGGATCACCCAACGGAAAATTTGCCACTTGTTCGCACCCATCGAGCGCGCGGCGGTCATCAGGATCGGCTTGATATTCTGCACGCCCGCAATGACGGTCACGATGATCGGAAACATGCCGTGGGTCACGCCGAACGCGATCTTCGACGGCGGGCCAATGCCGAAATAGAGAATAAAAAGCGGCAGGATCGTAATCTGCGGTGTCCCGTAGAGCAGAAGAACGATCGGCATGAAGCTGCGATGTACGAATCGTTGCAGTCCAATCGCAAGCCCAATCCCAAGTCCGAAAATGACCGAGAGAACAAATGCCACGGCCAGTTCGAAAAAAGTAATCCCGATCGCCGCCGGCACACCGGCCGTTTCGACGACGTCTGTCAGCGAGCCCAGCACGCGCGACGGCGGGCTGAGGAACATCGGATCGATCCACCAGCGCGCGGCTATTTCCCAGCACAGCAACAAAACCAAAATGATGCCCAGCCGCGCGTAGGCCGGATGCCGCAACAGCAGCGCACGAACGGATTGATCGTGATTGCGTTGCCTCATCGGCGCCTCGCCCTGTTTTCCAACGTCGAGACCGCCGTATTGAGAATCGCCGCGATGGCCACGGCAAATGTGATGTAGGCGAACATGCGCGCCGACTCCATGCCCTCGGCGAGCTGAACGATGCGGTGGCCAAGGCCGGCGAGTGAAGCGATGGTCTCGCTGCCAAGAATGGACAGCAGTGCGACCGTAAATCCGACGCGCAATCCGGTCAGAATGACCGGCAGCGCCGCCGGCACTAGCACGTAACGGAACATCTGATAATCCGACGCCCCCATCGAACGCGCGGCAATTATGAAAATCGCATCCACGTAGCCAAAACCGGCGATCGTATTGAGCACGATCGGAAAGAAGCTGATCGTGGCGCCAAGCGCGATCTTCGACGACGGTCCAAGCCCCAGAAACAAGACATAGAGCGGCAGGAACAGGATGATCGGGATCGAGTAGATGCCGGCGAGCAACGGCTCGAATACGCGTATGAGATAGTGCGAGCGGCTGATCAGATAGCCGAACGCGATGCCGCTGACAGATGAAATTCCAAATGCGATCGCGAGCTCCGATAAAGTGACCTTGAGATCCGGCACGAACTCGCCGGAACTGAGCACGTTCATGAGCTCATGATAGACGGCCACCGGATTGGGCAGCAGCAATTGGCTGACGCCCCATTGGGTGGTCGCGAGGTACCAGAGCAGTATCAAGCCAAGCAGAAACGCAATCTGCACCGCGCGGCTCAAGAGCCGGTTGCGCATGCTGCGTCCGCGCGCGCTCACGCCTTGGCCTCCGTCCCGGCGATGGCAGACTGTGACACCGCCTTGCGAATCTCATCATGCAGCAGGGTGTAGAGTTCATTGCGCAGCGAATGGAACTTGTCGGATGTGACGAACTCCGGTTTGCGCGGATGCGGTTCGTTGATCGCAATCATCTTCTTGATCGTTCCCGGCCGCGCCGAAAAAACTGCCACCCGGTCGGCGAGGAACACCGCTTCCCCCAGCGAATGGGTGACGAACACGATAGTCTTCTCCGTCCGCGCCAGCAGCACGGAAAGATCCTCGCCGAGTATCATTCGCGTTTGCTCGTCGAGCGCACCGAATGGCTCGTCCATCAGCAGTATGCCGGTTTCGAGACTGAGCGCGCGGGCAAGCGCCGCCCGCTGCCGCATGCCGCCGGATAGTTCGCTCGGATAATGTTGGGCAAATTCGGCCAACCCCACCGCCTCCAGTGATTTGCGCGCGCGCATCGCGTGTTCGGCCTTGGGCACGCCTTGAAACACCATGCCAAGCGTTACGTTTTCGGCCACCGTGCACCAGGGGAACAACGCATTCTCCTGGAATACGAATGAAACCTCGCGCGGCAGCGGACCGCGCACCGGAGTTTGGCCGATCTGCACCGTGCCGGTAGCCGGCGGCAATAATCCGCCGATGATATTGAGCAGCGTGCTCTTGCCGCAGCCGCTCGGGCCGATCAGACACAGAAGCTCGCCGCGAGCGATATCGAGCGAGGTGTCGAGCAACGCCCGCACATAGCGTGGACCGCCCGGCTCGCCGAACGCATGCGACACCGCGCGAATACTGATAGCGACCGCGTCAGTGGCCATGCCTTCGCTTTCCCGTCGACTGCATGCTTGGGGGCTGAAGTGTCTGAAACGAATGCCGAAACTATCTCGCCGCCGCTTTGCGAGACGACCCCCCGCTCCGCCTCGGCTTGCGCGCTGATCTTAACCTCTCCCGCAACCGTTTTGTCATGCGCTCATTGAGCGCAAGGTGCTTATCCAGCACGACGCCGTAATGCTTCCGCGCCGCGGTCGGCGACACCAGACCCTCCGCTACGTCCTTGCACACCTTGGCGGGATCGCGCTCGAGCGGATCGCCCCAGCCGCCGCCGCCGCCGGTCCGCACGATCGCCTCGGCGTTGACCGGCACCTGGATATGCGCGCCGGTCCGGAACTGAAAATCCTTCTCGCCCGGAAGCTTCAGCAGATGGGCCCCGACGTCCCCGGGCTCGCCGCCCCAAAGTCCCCAGGGTGGGCACTTGCTGCGGCGCGTGTGTTCGAAGTTCCAGCGTCCCTCGACCAGATTGCGGACGCGCACGTCGAGTCCAAGCCCGCCGCGATATTGTCCCGCACCGCACGAGTCCGGTCGAAAGCCACGGCTTTCCACCACCACCGGACATTTCAATTCAATGCCTTCGATCGAGCCGTTGCGCACGTCACCCTGGCATACGGATACTGTACCCGACACCCCATCCTCGAACGGCCGGCCGCCCCAGCCGCCGCCTTCGATGCTCTGCACCACGAACCGCTTCTTGGTGCCCGGATGAACGCCGAAAAACACCACTGAACCGCCGAGCAAGCCGTGATGTCCGGCCGGGACGCCATCAGGATTGGCTTTGGCGAGCGCCGCCACGATGGCGTCGACCACCGTCGGCACGATGTAGCTCCAGCCCGACATCGGCGCCGGGAATCTCGCCATCATGATGTTGCCTTCGGGAATGATGACCTTGAGCGCACGGAAAGAGCCTTCGTTGACCGGATCGAGCGGGCCGGTGAGCGCCTTATAGGCGACGCGCGCGCCGGCAAGTGTGCGCGAGTTGATGCCGGCCTTGCGCTCCTGCGAACAGCCCGAAAGATCGATCGTCATTCCGCCGCGCTTGACCGTGACCTTCACGCGGATCGGCACCGGCTCTCCGAGCAGGACGCCATCGTCATCGATCGAAGCCTCTGCCTGATACACACCATCTGGCAGCTGCGCCACGACGTTGCGGCATTTGGTTTCCGTCTCATCGAAAATTTGCTTGATCGCCGCGAGGATCGTGTCGCGGCCGTATTTGTCGAACAGCTCGTCCATCCGTCGCGCCGCGAGCCGGCACGCCGCCATCTGCGATTTCATGTCGCCGAGCGAGGATTCCGGAAAGCGGATGTTGTCCTTGATGACGCGGTAGAGCGTTTCGTTGAGCTTGCCTGCCTCGTAGATTTTGAGCTGATCGAGCTGCAGCCCTTCGAGCCACGGATCGGCCACGCGCGGACCTGCGCCGAATCCGGTCGATGTGCCGCCAATATCGATCCAGTGCGCGCGCACCATGGAGAACAGCAACAGCTCGCCTTTGTAGAAGTAAGGCATGTAGATGACGATGTTGTTGAGGTGCTGCCCCGCCACAGCCTGGTGATTGGTGATGATGACATCGCCTTCTTTGAATCCGTCGCGGCCGAACCGCGCCACGGCGTCGGTGATGATGACGCCGAGATCGGCCACAAAATGCGAAACGCCGCCGACATTCTGGCTGATCAATTCGCCGTCGACGTTGACCAGCGCGGTGCAGAAATCGCGCACCTCGTAGATCATCATGTTGTACGACGTGCGCTGCAGGTCGGCGGCCATTTCATTGGCGACAGCCGGCAGCGCATTGCGGATCACTTCCAGCGTGATGGTGTCGAGCGGCTTCATGGCCGTCCTCCAACCGTGACGATCAACTCGCCGGACGGCGCGACTTGGCAGTTATCGCGCTCGAACAGCACCGTGGTCGTCCCATGTTCTTCGATCAACGCCGGGCCGGCAATTTTCGCGCCCGCGGTCAAATTCTCGCGCCGGTAGACTTTGGCCATGAGCGGCTTGTTGGCGCTGCTGAAATAGACCGCGCGTTCGCCCGACGGTCGAGTTGCGCTGGTGCGGCCAAGGCTCGGAAACTCGAGCTTCGGCCGCTTCCCGACCGCAGCAAGCCGAATATTGACCATCTCGACCGGCTCCTCGGGCGAATGATGCGCGTAGCGCTGTTCGTACAATTGATCGAACGCGGTGCGAATCGCCTTGCGATCCGCATTTTTTAGCTGTCTGTACTCGACCGGCACCGACAGCGTGAATTCCTGCCCCACGTAGCGCAAATCGAGATGGATTTGAAACGTCGCATTCTTGCCGTGGCGCAGGCTGGCCTTGGCGTCCTTGACCATTTCGTCGTGGATCGCGATGAGCTTGCCGAAATCGACATTCGCAAGGTCGGAATAGACGGTGCGGGTGAAATCGTGCCGCTCGTCCGCAAGCAGCATGCCGAGCGCGGAAAAATGCGACGGGAACAGCGGCACGATCACGGTCGGTATATAGAGCTCGCGCGCAATCGCGCAGACATGCAGCGGCCCCGCGCCGCCCGACGCCACGAGCGCAAAATCGCGCGGATCATATCCCTTGGCCACGGATACTTCGCGCACCGCTAGCGACATCTTGTTGATGGCGATTTCGACGATCGCCTGCGCCGCCACCACCGCATCGAGCCCGAGCGGATCTGCGATCTTCTCCTTGATGCCGCGCCGCGCGGCCGCCGCATCGAGCTTCATCTGCCCACCGAGAAAATGGTCCGGATCGAGCCGTCCCAACGCCACATTGGCGTCGGTGATTGTCGGTTCCGTACCGCCGGCGCGATAACAGATCGGCCCCGGATCGGCACCCGCGCTCTGCGGCCCCACTTTCAGCGCGCCGACATTGTCGCGCCACGCAATGCTGCCGCCACCGGCACCGACCTCGACCACGTCGACCATCGGCAGCATCACCGGATGACCGCTGGCGTAACCGCCGACGTAATAACCCGGCGCCATGGTGGGCTCACCCGTGCGGATCAGGCTCGCCTTCGCGGTAGTGCCGCCCATGTCGAAGGAAATGACATTGGGATACCCGAGCGTATGCCCGACATGCGCCGAGGCGATGATGCCGCCGACCGGGCCGGATTCCATCATCGCTACCGGTCGCTCGGTCGCGACCTCGGGCGTCATCACCCCGCCGTTTGACCGCATGATCGACAGATCGCCGTCAAAACCGATGCGCGCGAGATTGTTCTTGAGGCCCTTTACGTAGCCGCCAACCTTCGGCCCGATATAGGCGTTCACCACGGTCGTAGAAATTCGCTCGAATTCCCGATACTCCCGCAGGATCTCGTGTGAGAGCGATACATAGGCACCCGGCATTGCCTTTCGGATCATGTCGCCGGTGATACGTTCATGCGCAGGATTTGCGTAGGCGTGCAAAAAGCAAACCGCGACCGCCTCAACGCCTGCGGATTTCAGGAGCTTGCACGCCTCCGTAACGCTCGCCCGCTTCAGCGGCTCGAACACTGTCCCGCCGGCGAGCAGGCGCTCCTCGATTTCGCAGGTGAATTGTCGCGACACCAGCGGCTCGTGGCGGCGAAAGAACAGATTGTACGATTCCGGCCTGTTGCCGCGGCCAATCATGTAGACATCGCGCGTGCCGCGCGTCACCACCAGGCCGGTCTTTGCCCCTTTGCGTTCGATCAGCGTGTTGATCGCGATGGTTGAACCGTGGATCAGTTCATCGACGGCCTTGGCATCGACGCCGCTTTTTTCGATGCAGTCGATGACGCCCTGAACCAGCTCCCCCGGCGTCGTCAGGCTCTTCGCCTGGATGAAGGAACCCTTTTCGTCATCGAAACCAAGCAAGTCCGTGAACGTCCCGCCGATGTCGACCGCAACAAAGATCACGCTGCTACTCCTGATCGTTCGGCGCTGGTGTTGATGGGCAATCTGCGCTTGAATTCGGCCGCGGCGGGATGACCCAGCCACCATAACGTCTATCGCGGAGCCACTCAATGACGACCAGCTTTCGCCAGATCATCAACAGGGCCGTCAAGGAAAAACGCATCTTGGTTGTTCCCGGGGCGCACGACGCGTTGAGCGCGCGGCTCATCCAGACCATCGGCTTCGAGACTTATTTCATTGGCGGTTTTCCTGCTGTCGGAGCGCGCTATGGCGTTCCCGACATCGGCCTCAAGGGCTTTGGCGAAATTTCCGCAGCCGTGCGCGACATCATGTCGGCCTGCGATCTGCCGGTTTTCGTGGACGGCGACGACGGCTACGGCGATGTCAAGAACGTGGTCCACACGGTGCAAAGTTACGAGCGCCTGGGGGTGAGCGCGATCCTGATCGAGGATCAGCAATGGCCGAAACGCTGCGGCCACATGGTCGGTAAAAAGGTCGTGCCCATCGAGGTGGCTGAGGCCAAGATCAAAGCGGCGTGCTCGGAACGCCTCAACCCGGAAACCTGGATACTTGGCCGCACGGACGCGCGGCAGGTCTACGACCTGGACGAAGCGATGCGGCGCGCCGAACGCTTTATCAAAGCGGGCGCCGATGGCATCTTCATCGAGGCGCCGCGCAGCGTGCAGGAATTGGAGCGTATCGGTCGTGCTTTTGACGTGCCGCAAATCTGCAATCCGCTCATGGGCGGGCACACGCCGATCCTCACCATGGAGGAACTCGGGCAGCTCGGTTTCAATTGTGCGGTGCTCGGACTCGACACCTTGATGCACGCCGCCAAGGCGATCGAGAGCGTACTGCTCGACATGAAATCAGGCCGCTTCGCCCGCCGCAACGACGGCATGGATTTCGAGCATTACAAGAAAATCGTCCGCTACGACGATTGGGAACGCATCGACGACCGTTTCGCCGTCCACGCAAAGCAATGAAGCCTAGAGATCGATTAACAGCCGCGCGGCGGCGCCATCGCTGCCGATCAACGCCGGCGCACTTATGTAAACAGGTCGACCTTCAACGCTCATGCGTGCCTGCACCGAGACCAACATTCCTCCCGCCGGTGAACGCGGATCGGCGATGTCCGATCCCATCAGCGGCGCCAACGGCTGCGTCGTTCGGCAGCCTTCCACCAGCCAATATGAAAACTTTTCAAATGCCCGCGGACTTGGCAATTGAGCGACCGCATTGGCGAACTGCTCGGCAGCGCGCGCGCCATGAATCGTCGGAACCGCCGTGCGCGAAAAACAGCGGCCAAGACGTATCCAAGTGCCCATATAGGCGACAGTCGCTCGGAGGGCAAAATTTTCGCCCAGCGCCGCATCGCCTTCGATGCGCCTGAGATGCTGATCGCGCGCGAGGTCCGGCGCCGCAGCAATGTATATTTCTTCGGCCCCGAATAGCCTCGCTTCGGCCTCGACCGCTGCGATTATGGCACCCAGATTGTCTCTCTCTTGCGGCACCGCTGCGAGCGCGCGCTGCGCAATCTCCGCCGCCCTGGTCGCGAGCGCCACCTCGGCCGAGTCGGCCACACTGCGCAGCCGCGCGAACAGCCCGCTTGCGTCGGATAATCTGAGCCCCGGCCCACCCTCGCGGAGATCATCGGCCATGCCGACGGTGACAGTGTCGAAATCGACGATCCCCACCACGGCATCGGTTTTCGATGCACCGATGAGGCGGCCGGCCTCCAGACCGATGCGCGGCGTGTGGATCACTTCAGCGACGCGGCTTGTCCGTTCGATCCAGCTTTTCACGCGGTAGCTCAGCGCAGCGACGAGCCGCGGCTCGCCGTCGCGCGGCACCACCAGCAGCGCCTCCGACCAATAGGGCACGAAGCCGGTGAGCCACGATACGCCCGCCGTCTGCGCATTGTTGGTATAAACGACGAGCGCATCGAGACCTTCGGTCGCCATCGCGGCGCGCACGCGTTCAACCCGCGCTTGGAGCGCCGCATCGGGCAACTCGGTTTTCGAGCGAACGATCAGGCCGCGGCGCATCTGTTGCGGTCCCCTCGGGTCAGACTTCGAACAGCTCGCGCGGTGTTCCGCACAGCACATCGGCGCCTGTTTCCGTCACCACCACGGCATCTCCCAGCACGATGTAGCCGGCATCGGGATGATACGTGTTCGGATGGACGATCAACGCCATGCCCGGCACCAGAGGCACGTCGACATCCTCAAGGATGTGCGGCTTTCCATCGGCGAACAGACCCATGCCGTGCCCGCGCACGCGCGTCCATTTGCTCGTCACGTAATCGCCGAGGCCGTATTTGCGGAAGACATCGTTCTCCGCCCGCGCCACATCGGCAGCCGTGGCGCCCGGCTTGACCGCCGCAATGCCGGCTTCCAGCGCTTCGCGGAACTGCTCGAACGCGCGACGCTGCTCATACGTCGCCTTGCCAACGACGCAGGTGCGGCAGATCTGCGCGTAATAGCCTTCGATCGCAGGCGTCAGTTCCGTGGTGACCAGATCGCCAGCGGCGATCTTGCGGTCGGACGGCGGCGTCATGCCCAAGACATCCTTGCCGCCCGAACCGATGATCATGAAATTGTCCGGACAACCGCGCCGGCGCAAATAGGCTTCCACATCCGCGACCAGCTCGTATTGCGGCCGGCCAGGTTTTACGGCCTCGAGGAATGCGACATAGGCGTCATCCGCCATTTTCGCCGCGCGGCGGAGCACCGCGATTTCGCCCGGCAATTTGTGCATCAAAAGTCGGTCGAGCAGTTTTGTGCCGTCTTCGAGCGCGAAGCTGCGGTCTTGATCCGCAAGCCAGCGCGGTACGAACCGCCGCGGCGCCGCTGCCACACGCCGATTGGCGACGCGATCAAGTCGCGCCTCGACCGCGCGCGCAATATCGACCGCAAACTGAATTTTCACGCCGGAGGTTTCCGCCTCGGCGCGTTCCAGATCCGTCGCGCTGTCGAGAAAGAGCTCAGTCGTCCCGTCGGCCGCCACCACCGCGATGCCGTGGCCTTCGAGCATGCCGAAGTCCGCCGCATAGCGCAGGTAATCGCCCTGCCAGGCATTGCCGTAGAGCACCATTTCGGCGATGCCCGCATCCGCCATGGCTGCCAGCAGACGGCGCCGCCTCTCCTGGGCCAGCATGCGTTTCCCCAGCGCTTAGCGGGATGCTCTCGACTTGAATATTTGCTCAGACAACGGGTGCGGGCTCGCGCGCGCCTTGCGTCCGCGCCGGCGCCGGATCGCGCAACGCGAGAATGCGACGCGCATTCGAATAGAACAGCTTGTGCTTGTCTGTGTCCGACAATTTGATTTCGTCGAGCAGCTTGAGGCAGGCTGCCGGATCCCAGCACGGATAATCGGTGCCGTACATCACATTGTCGATGCCGTAGTAGTCGATGGCGAACTTCATCCCGGCGGAATGCGGAGACACCGTGTCGGTGACCATGCGCTTGATATAAGTGCTGACCGGTTTCGGCAGCTTCGCCGCCTTGGAATTCTTGTCCATGCGGCCGGCCTGATACGGCAGCGATCCGCCCGTGTGCGAGATGTAGATTTTCAGCTTCGGATGCCGTTCCATCATGCCGGACAGGATGAGCCGCATGGCCGCCACGCTCACCTCGATCACGCGGCCAAGGCTCAAATGCAGTGCGCCGTTGTAGCCGTCGAGCATGTCCTGGAAGATCACGTCGGTCGGATGCAGGAACACCGGCAAGCCGAGTTTTTCGCAATGGGCGTAGAACGGCTCGAGGCGCTCCGCGTCGATGCGCGCATCGGCGCCGACGCTGCCGGGAAGATTGACCCCCATCAGGCCAAGCCGGTTGACCGCGTCATTGACCACATCGATCGCCACTTTCGTGTCCTGCAGTGGCACCGCGGCGCTCGCCCACAACCGCCCGGGATATTTCTTTTGCGCGCCCGCCATTTCCTCGTTCCACATGAGCGCATAGTCGCGCCCTTCCTCCACCGGCATGTCGGAAAAAGCGACCGCGAACGGTCCGATCCAGCAGACCACGTCCACGCGATGGCCGAGCTTGTCCATGGAGGCGAACTGCTCATCGAGGTCGAACCATTCGGCCCAGCTGTTGAGATGCTGGCCGCTGCCCGCGCGGCGCATGTAGTCGTAGCCACCGCTTTCATTGACGCGCGCCTTGGGAAATTCCTTGCGCTTGCAAAGCTTTTCGAAGATCGCACGCGGCCACCAATGGAAATGCGAGTCGATGATGTGCATGGCGGGAAGTCTTGCCCTATCAGCGAAGAGTGACCGATTCTAGGGCCAAAACCAGAACCGAACCAGCCACTTTGCCGCCTTCCTGCACATGGCATCCCGGGCATCGAATCCTCAGCCGGTCGGATGAAACTGTGAGGGCAATGACGCAAGCGCAGCAGATTGCACACTTTTCACAGGGCGTTGCTGGGCTGCAACACCTGTACCGTTTTTGGAAATAGATCGCCTTTGGGCTTGATTCAGGTGGCAGTGATGAAAGTTAATGACGTGTTAATTGGCGACCAATTTTGCCCTCCCATTTGGACGCCGCGGGTACCGGCAACGGCGAAATTTATTCGCTGGGGGCGTTTAATGCGGAGGCAATAATGAGGAAAATTTCTATCGCACTCTTCTCGGTACTGAGCCTCACCGCTTCGTTGATCGGGGTTCAGATCGCACCGGCGTCCGCGGACGTCGTCGTCAACAACATCCTTTCGCCCTTCACAGTCATCCAGGTCGTGCCGGGTCATCGAGTCTATGGATACGGACCGCCGGCGTGGTGGATCAACGATTCGCGCCATCACCAGCGCTGTTACCGCCGATGGGATCGTTATTACGGCGAATGGCGTTTCCACTGCGTAAGGATGCACCTCTGGGGCAGCGAGTCGTACTGGGACTGATGAAAGGCGTGAATGGGTTGGGGAATTACGATGCGTAATGTGCTGTGCGCTATCTGCGCGTTGAGTCTCGCGAGCACTGTCGCGTTGGCCGAACGTTTACCGCCGCCCGGGAATAATACGATTGTGAATAATATTCTTTCCCCGTTCAGCACCATCAAGATTATCGGTTCTCGGCCGGGTCCGCGCCCACACTGGGCCCCGGAATGCAATCAGGGATTCAGTGAATGGAAGCCGGTCTGCGCCGTAACGCTCAATCGCGTTGCTGTCACTTATCCCAATGCATGCATGGCGGAACTCGATAATGCTTTCGTCATCGACTATGCACCGTGTCCGATCGCAACCAGCTGTGCACCCACCTATGAGCCGGTTTGCGGACGTGTTCATCGTCATGAACCGCTAGAAAATTTGCAGGAAGCATTGCGGCCCCCCCATATCCGGCCCTTCCTCAACGAATGCTTCGCCAGGGCGCACGTCGTGCTGCACCTCACCCGCGAATCCCCGCCTCACCTTGAAGAGGAACACTACGGCGATGTCACGATACTGAGGAGATATGGCGACAATCTCTTTCAGTATCCGCACGAGCATACATATTCTTATTTTGGTCGCTCCGGTTTGGAGGATTACGGCGGGGTCTGCCCGACAACGTGCCCGGAAGGCGGCCTCGTTGTTTGCGCGGTAGACCATAACAACGTGCCGCGACTCTATAAAAATAGATGTTCTGCCGTTTTGGCTGGAGCCGACCCGACTCGGTTCAAGCCTGGCGATATTTCGAAATGTAAGTGACATTGAGCTAATTTTTCGGCCCGATAACAAATGCCTGAGAATTTGCGCGGAGGACAATGAGGCTACTTTAGCTGCCTATATATAAAGTTTGAGTAGCGACTGGTGAGCCTTCATTGAGTGGACCGATGAAGTGCCAATTCGCGGTTTGTCGCCAAACGCTGGCACGAACGGCTTCGAAACGGGTGGTCCCGCTGACGCATCCCGTTCTCTTTTCGAAGACTCTATTCCTGATCAGATCGCGTTCCGCATCACTTGCGTGGTGCACGATGCAAATCTTCAAAAAATGGCGAAGGCGATAAACTATCTCTCACGTAGCGGGAATATCTTTCCAAAATTTTATATTCCGCGGTCTCCTGGCTTTGTTGTTGTGTTTCTTCTGCGGCGATGACTTGTTCGGGACCTACGAACTGAGGAACAGCCTGCGCCAAATCTTTGCAGGCGTCCGCCGGCGGCGGGGTCGGACTTGAGTCGCATTCTTCAAGCCAGCTGCGCGCAGTTATTATTCTCAGGTAGCTATTAATCAAATCGGCAATTCGCCTCAGCCTCTCCCTGTGGTCGGGAACATTCAAGCCGCCTGTCGGCTCAAAGTTGCGCATGCCCGGAATCACTAGACCACTCAGCGCAGGCAATCCGAGCGGATTAATCGTCGCGACGCAATCTCGCCAGCCTCGGATTGGATCTTCGGCCGGATCGTATTTCGTGAATAGGAAAAGTTGAGGATATTTATCTAAGAGCGGCGTGTTCGGCGTCTTTTTCAAATACCCGTAAACGTTTCGAACAGGCGCGTCTCTCGGACATTCCCCCGGAGCCTGAGCCTGCTCTTCAAAAAATTCCCGACGGTATCGCACGTTCGATCCCAAATAGATGCCCGTCGGGAACCCATCACCATACCCTCTGCCGCCTTCCAATATGTTTGTCACAGCGAGCCATCTATAATATCTGGGCCTGGATCGACGCTGCTTGCTAAAATTTTCCGCCTCTCGGTTGAAATAGCTCTCACTATTAGCGGCAAGCCATACCGCATATGCTCGCGCGGACATTTGCGCGGACACAAGACGTGGGTCCTGTGTTCGGATGCAATTGAATACATACTGATAAACGACATACCCCCTCGCGCCTGTTAGAAATCCGGCATCTACGCCCCATTGGGCAAGCTCGAAATTGTAATTCAAGACCCGTTCCGCAAGAATCACGAGTTCCTTGTAATTGAACAACACAGGAGCATTTTCAGAACGATACGAACCTTGCGTGTAAAAATACTGCGACAGGATTTCAACGATACGTCTGATGGCGTGATCGCTAAGGGCCGTCAACTCGGATTTTCGCAGGGGCGAAAGCCGCCGGTTGTTTGGACGAAATGGGCTGTTGTCCAAAAGGCTGTCACTATATTTGTGAAATTCGATTGCGGTGGTGACTTTCAAGTTCATGGGGCTGATCAGCGGGATCAGAGCCGGGTCGCAGATCGGGAATGGACTTGAGGTGCCGGCAAGTCCTAGGCCTTTGACGAGTTCGAGCAGCGCTTTCACGGCCTCGCAATGAGGCGCAAGCTGCAGCTGCGGGTCGGGGCTGCCACACTGACTTAAGCTTTCCAAAAGAGCATCCAGCTCGCTAGCGCGATTTTCAACTGGCCCCACCGGCCGCTGTGCCTTCTCTGTGAGAGGCGGTCCCCTTCGTTCTTCCCGAATGTCCGGCGAAGTCGGCAGAGGTGCTCCTGATGGCGGTGCCGAAGGGGTCGCACTCGGTGCTGTTGTTTCGGCGTTCACAAAGCCGACCAGACACGCACCTGCGAGACCACCGGACAGAAGCAGAATTAGCGCAGTTCGACGGATAATCACGAAGCCCCCCGCGCGATATAATTTGATTGTAATCGTAGCCGTTATGTTACGAAAAATGCTCCGATAAACGAAGAGCTAGAAATTTTTAGTCCAAGTGGTGTGGCAAGGCCGCCACGATCACACACATTGCAAGCGTTCACGCTCAGCCCAACTAAGCCTTTGTAAAGCCAAGAGATCACTGAAAAGGGGATACTCAACATCCAAACATGTCGCATCGGCCAGCAAACGCTGAGATGTCGACAATGCGGCCGCTGCCTCAGTTCAGGGATGCTCGTCATTTGACCGATGCCGTGCTTCTATGATTGCGAGCTTCCATCCCAAGGAGGAGGATGCAAATGAATGAGTTGGTCTACCTGTTTTTGATCGTTGCAGGTTCCCCAGTCGCTCATATCGGCACGTACTCGCAAATGGAGGCATGTAGGGCGGCGGTCGCAAGAGCCTGGACTCCGAAAGGACCGGCAGCCGACCAGACATGGGGATTTTTATGCATTCACGCGAGCGACAAAGCGATTCCACCTCCGAAAGATTAGGCGGTTCGTTCCGCCGATGTCTATCGGCGCCGCGTTGATGCGCATGACAACAGTGAAGAATGTCTATAAAAATTTCATCACGGTCGGACTGCCAACGGCCGCCTGGGAGGATGCGATGTTCATAATCCTACGTGCACTCGTGATCGGTCTTGTGTTGCTGGCGGTTCCAGCCGGCGCCGCCGAGAAACTTCGCGTCGGCAAGGCCGTCGCATTTGCCTGGACCTTCACTCCGCTCGATGTCGGCATCCAGACCGGACAGTTCGCCAAGCACGGGCTTGAGATCGAAGAATCGGCCTCCGCCGGCGACGCCAAGCTTCAGCAGGCGCTGGCTGCTGACGGCCTGGACATCGGTATCGGCAGCGGGCCCGGCATGGCGTTCGTCGTCAAGGGTTCGCCCGTGAAGGCCGTCGCCGCCATGGCGGGAATTCCGAAGAACATGGCCGTGATGGTCGGCTACAATTCGCCGATCAAGACCGTCGACGATCTCAAAGGCAAGAAGCTCGGTTGCACCACCGTCGGTTCGCTTACGGACTGGATCGGCAAGCGCATCGGCGCGCTCAAGGGCTGGGGACCGGACGGCATCACCATGGTGCCGATCGGCGGCATGCCGCCGGCGCGCGCGGCCATCAAGACCAATCAGATCGACGGCTATATCGGCGCGCTTGAAACCGGCTACGCGCTGGAGGAGGCCAAGGAATGGCGCGTCGTCACCACAGCTACGCCATTTGTGGACCATTTCATCACGCACGTCTTCTTCGTGCGCGAGGACGTCATCGCGAAGCGACCCGAGGCAGTGCGCGCCTTTCTCCAGGGCTGGTTCGACACCATCGCCTTCATGAAAGCCAACAAGGACAAAACCGTCGAAATCACCGCCAAGGTGCTCAATTACCCCCCAACGGTGATCGCCCGTGCCTATGACGAACAGATCGGCATTTTTTCGCAGGACGGCACATTCGATCCAAAAGCCGTCGCGGTGCTCAAGCAGTCGTTCATCGAAATGGGACTGCTCAAGGAGATTCCCGACGACAAGGCCATGTTCACGACGCAGTTCGTACCGGTGAAGACCGGCAAGTAGCGGCGGAACCTTCGGCCGCCTTATCAATACGACGGGTCACATCGCGTCATCCAAAAAGTCTTGGCGGATTTAAAGTCCGCCCGGATTTCGTCGGTCAGATCGACCGCGACATACACCGGACCGCTGTCGGATTCGGCCACCCCGAACGCGGCGCGAATCAATTCGCCGCGCATATTGGTCAAAAAGAAGACGGCAACGCCCGGCTCCAGGCGATGACCCATGACCAAGAACACCGACTGGGGCTCAGCTTGCTCGAGGCGTCCGCAAGGTTCCAATTGCGCCGCCAGCATTTCGGCTCCCTCGGACATGAAGACAAGCGGCCCCTTCAGCTGAAAGAGCTCGAACAGTTTCGTGCTGTCGGATCGTATGCCCTGCTCGCATATGGCTTTGGCCAATCCGAGGAGCGGCCTTTGCTCGTCCGCCAGCGCGCGGGGGCCGACGAGCAGAACGCCGATAGCGAAACATATCCCGATTATGGCTTTCTCGATTCGTCCACTCATAACATGCTCCCCTGTTGATGCTCACCATAGGCGATCGGGGGCGCACGTCTTTGATCTGGCGCAAACGTCACTTTTGGATTGTCTTGATCGGCGGCATGAACCGCAGGCCCGCCGGGCGGTTGCCGTTCCTGCGGCACAGAAATGCCCGCCCGGCCAGCGTGGGTCTGCTCGGTCAGCGCACCAGAGGACGTAACACGGAATGGCGCTCGGCCAAGCCGTGTCCTTCAATCCAACCATCAAGTCCGAGCACGTGGCCGGCCCGCTTGTATATCAGGTAGCCGAGAACGCCGGCGTAGACGATGTGATAGTCGAGAATGAAGTTGTTCGTATTCTCGATGAACGGCCAATCCATGTGCGCCATCCAGTATGTCAGCATCAACGCCACCCCGAAGGTCGCGCTGATACGAACCATCAGGCCGGTAATCAGTGACAGACCGATCAACAGATGCCCATATTCCACCAGGAAAGTGGTGGTGGGCGCCATCATGGGTGTGGTGAAGATGGCGAACAGATCATGGAACGTTTTCGTGTGTTTCAGGAACCCGACGACGCTCCAGCTCGGATCGAAAACCTGATGGGAGGCTGCGTAGAGAAATGTCCATCCCATCGCAAATCGAAAAAAGACGACAAAGGCACGTTCAGCTGTCGGCATCATGGCGGTCTCCTTATCAACGATTGTTTTGAAATATCGCGCCGCGCGAGCGGAGCCACCTTGATCAAAATCAAAAGTAAATGACTATCGGCACTTCAGTGCGACAGGAAGGTTGGCACCGTCATCGAGGACAAGATGCCCCGTGTGGCACCCCCCAATACGAATTCCCGCAACCGCGAATGACCGTACCCACCCATGACAATCAGGTCAGTCGAGGAATCGGCGGCATACGAAAGAATCGTGTTCGGCACATCGGTGTCGGGGGCAACAATCCGCTTCAGCTCGACGTTCAAGTCATGCCGCGCCAGATGATGCGCGATGTCGGCTCCTGAAATCTCGCCGCGGTTGTCATCTTTTGATGCGATCGTAATGACATCGATTTTCTTGCTGCGTTCAAGCAGCGGCTCCGCATCTGCGAACGCGCGTGCCGCGCTGCGGCTCCCGTCCCAGCAAAGCAGCACCCGATTGAGCGTTAAACCCTCCCGTTGAATATAAGGGACAACCAGCACCGGACGTCCGGATCCAAACAGGGCACCTTCCACGATCAATTGCTGTACCGGATCGTCATTCTGCGGCTGGGCAATGATTGACATGTCGTATCTGCGCGCCAAGCGCCCGAAGACATCGCCAACCCCGGCGGATGTTGCATCGATAACCCGTGACTCAGCGGTTATTCCCGCACCTTGCAGGGACTTCTCGAACCTGGAGCTGACGGCCTTCGCGTTCTCCTCACATTCAGCCTGCAAGGTTGCAACGACTGATGCAGACACGCCATCAAACATGGATCCTGCCACAAAAGGCTCAACTGCGAATGACACCGCGGTGAGGTGCGCATCGAGGGTCCTTGCAACCGATAGTGCATAGTCTGATGTCACGTCACGCCCGTTCGCACTCGATAGATTGACGAGAATGTCTTTGATCATCACCCGATCTCCGATTTAGGCCTCTCAGGGCTGCTGGATGGATCGCAAATATGAAAGGATCGCTCCCACATCGCGCGGCGAAAACACGAATTCCGGCATATCCGGGTGGCCTGTGTAAAGCCCTTCTCCCAAGGCCTCGGACAGGGAATCGATCGGATAGCGCTTCGACAACTCTCGAAATGGTGGCGCCTCGCGATTTGGGCTGGTACCGCGACGGCCGGTCGCGTGGCACATCGAGCAATGTCGAGACAGAAGTCGCTCGCCGCGCCTCATCCCCGCACTCGAGTCCTGCGCAATCGCCGACGAGGCCCCCAGCAGAAGGGCCCCGGCGGCGATGAAATGAGCGACCTTGACTGTCTGGCGCATGTGATTGGATTCAATGCGGACGCATCGGCCAGCGCGCGAGGGCCTGTTTGATTCCATCGAGAAGGATGCTGCCTAACAGTGGCTTTTCAACGATGGGAATGCCGAAGTCCTCGGCGCGTTGCTTTAAATCCCTGCTGGGATGCGTTGTTATGAGAATCGCCGGCGCCGATACCCTTCGATCGCGAAGCTGCTTGATGAGATCGATGCCGGATATGCCCGGCAGCCTTTGATCGATGACGAAGCAACTGCAGTCCGGGATCGCCGACTCTTTCAACAGTTCCTCCCCATCCAGATAGGTCCGCACGGAAAAGCCTTCCGTCTCAAGCGAAAACTTCAGGGATTTGCAAACCGCAACGTCATCGTCGACCACGATAATGGACCCGCTATCTGCCGTTTTTTTCGCCACTGCTTGCATCGCGTTATAACTCGGGACATCGAAATACTTTTCAAGTTTAAGTAAGCGCGGTTGATCCAATGGGCTTTGATTTAGCTCAAAATACCGAATGAAAAGGACGGCGGGCACAAGACACCTACTAATAGTGGCCGAAGCAGAGCGTGTCTTTAGTTGAGAATGTCGCCGACCAGCGCCATACGAACAAGATCGGACAGGCTGTTTGCCCCCATCTTTGTCATGACGTTTGCGCGGTAGATCTCGACCGTGCGCGGGCTGATCCCCAGATCGTAGGCGATGACTTTGTTTTGCTGACCGGCGACCAGTCCGTCCAAGACCTCCCTCTCCCGATTCGTCAGAGTCGCTAACTTCTCGTGTATCTCGGCATGACTAGCCTTGCGCGCAACGGTATTGGCTTGCACATCCAATGCGTTCCGAATGGCGGTCAGCAGGACTTCGTCGTCAAACGGCTTCTCGAGGAAATCCGCCGCTCCATTTTTCATGGCTTCGACTGCAAGCGCGATGTCGCCATGGCCGGTGATCACGATGACCGGCAGCGCAACATTGAGCTGACGGAGGCGTTTCAAAAGCTCGATTCCCGTCATACCAGGCATTCGAACATCGGTTATGATACACCCTGTCCCGAGCTTCGGAAGCGCTTCAAGAAATGGCGCAGCGGCCTCAAACAATTGCACTTCGATTTTAGCGGCGCGTAGCAGGAAACCCAGCGATTTCCGCATCGCCTCATCGTCGTCGATCACATAGACGATGTTGTCAGCCGGCATTGCCCATTTCCTCCTCGGATACCCGCCGTAACGTGAAACTAAATATTGTGCCGCCCCCTGGATTCGATTCCGCCCATATTCGACCGCCGTGCGCCTCGATGATGGTGCGCGAAATCGACAGCCCTACCCCCATTCCATGTTTTTTTGTCGTAACGAATGGCTGAAAAAGCTGGTCGACCAAGACTGGCGCAAGTCCTGTGCCCGTATCGGCGACCGCAACCTTCAGCAAGTCCACCTCGGCCGGGTCGATCGTTATCAGAAGCTCCCGCCGATCGCATTCGTACATGGCTTCAATGGCATTCCTCATCAAATTGAGGAGAACCTGTTGGATTTGAACCCGATCGGCAAGCACCAAATCGTTGTCTCTGCTGAACTGGAAGCGCACGCGAATATCATGGTCTCTGGCGCCCACAAGTGCGAGCGCACTTGCTTCCTCGACCAGCTTGGTGAGGCTTTCAATCCGCCGCTCGCTCTCGCCGCGGGCGACAAAATCGCGCAAGCGACGCACAATCTGGCCGGCGCGCAGCGCCTGCTCGGCGGCGCTGTCCATGGCCTCCCGCATCATGCCGGATTGCTCATCCTTGCTTGACTCGAGCAGACGCCGCGCGCCCTTCATGTAATTCGCGATGGCAGATAACGGTTGATTGAGTTCGTGCGCGAGCGTCGAAGCCATTTCACCCATCGCGGTCAAGCGTGAAACATGGACCAATTCCGATTGCAGCTCCTGCAATCGAGCCTCGGTCTTTTGCCGCTCGGTCAGGTCACGGATAAAGCCCGTGAAAAAGCGTTGATTGCCTGACTTCATCTCGCCGACCGCGAGTTCCATGGGAAATGTCGAGCCATCCTTGCGCTCACCCACAACCACGCGGCCGATGCCGATGATTCGCTTTTCGCCGGTCTGCAAATATCGCAACAGGTAGCGGTCGTGGCTTTCTCGATACGGAGAGGGCATCATCATTTTCACATTCTTGCCCAGCACCTCCGCAGCTTCATAACCGAGCAGCCGCTCGGCTGCCGTGCTGAACGATTGCATGATCCCGCGCTCGTCGATGACGATCATTGCATCGGGCACCGTATCGAGAATCGATTTCAAATGGGCTTCACGCGCTGCCGCGATTTGAATACTCGATACCGATTGCTCTCGCGCAATTCGAAGTCGTTCTCCGAACCAGGCAATCCCAAGACCGAGCACCAAGAAAGTTACGGCCCGCGCGACATCGACGACAAACAATGGGGACCTGGAGTCGAGCAAACTCGAATATTCACCCGTCGACCACAAATGCAGGACGAGACTTAGTACCGTGACCAAAAGGCCGGGCCCCCACCCGCCCAGGATTCCGGCAACCAGCACCGGCGGCATCAAAAAAAGATAGAGCGCCTGGCTGCCAAGGGTGGGTGCGAGCAGTGCTCGGAGAATGAATACAACGGCCAAGAACCCAAGTGCCAACACGTAGGATGCGCCCGGCCATTTGAGCGCACGCTGAAGAGGGGTCTCCAGCGGGGGGGCCGCATTTCCTGATCCAAGTACCAGATCAGCCATGAAATCCTCGATCGAATCCTGCTGCTAGCGCTCCAAGGCCTTAAAAATCAACAAATAAATCAACAACGCCCGGAGAGCTAGACCTCCGGTGAATCCCGTAGGGACAATATCTGAATATTCGCTCTCAATGTCTGCGGATAATCATACGTCAACAAAATCAAGGAGCGAGCCATGTTGCTACATAGCGCAATCGACCCCCGCCGCGCCGCACCGCAAGCCAAGCCAATGACGCCCCAAAAACCGATGGCTTCGCATGCCTTCACCGGATCGATCGAGATGATGGGGGCGTCGATGACATTCACGCGCGATGCTGAGATTTACGGCGAGAACGAACCGGCCGATTACCTTTACAAGGTCGTCAGCGGGACGGTGAGAACCTATAAAGTCCTTGCCGATGGCCGGCGGCAGATTGGCGCATTCTATTTGCCGGGTGACATATTCGGTCTCGAAAGCGGTGACGAGCATACGTTTTCTGCCGAGGCCGTTTCCGATTCGACGGTGTTGGTGATCAAACGCAGCGCCCTGGTCGGTTTGGCCGGACGTGACACCAAAGTCGCACAGCAGCTCTGGACTTTGACGAGCAGCGAACTGCACCGCGTCCAAGACCATATCATGCTTCTGATCAAAACCGCCCAGGAACGCGTCGTCGGTTTCCTGCTGGAGATGGCGGCGCGCATGCCGGCTGGGAACCAGGTTGAACTTCCGATGTCGCGGCAGGACATTGCGGACTATCTCGGCCTCACGATTGAAACCGTCTCCAGAACTCTTACCCAGCTCGAGAACGCGGCCGCGATCGAACTTCCGACATCACGACGGATCGTGCTGCGCAACCGTACCGCGCTGAGCCGCCTGAACGGTTAAAGCGGAGGATTTTCGTGAGCACGTCAATTGCGAGTGGTCACGGCTCTCTGTTCAGCACAATCGCCAGGTGGTGGCGAAATTGGCTTGGTGATCGTTCCCGCAAACTCGAATTACAGAATTTGGGATCGGAGGATCTCAATCGCGTCGCACACGACGCCGGCGTCAGCCCGCAAGTGCTGCAAGCGCTCGCAGGGAAATGGCCTGAGGCGACCGATTTGTTGTCGCGCCGCATGGCCGCGCTCAAACTGGACGTGGAAGAAATTGGGCGCACTTATCCGCCGGTTTCGAACGATCTGAAACACCTGTGCTGGCTATGCACGAGCAAAGGCCGCTGCGAACGCGACCTCGCAAAAGATCCATCCAACCCGGTGTGGCGCGAATATTGTCCGAATGCCACGACTCTGACGGCGCTGAGCGCCCAACGCGGCACGCAACAAACAAGGAAGAATTTGAGGGAGACGTAAATGCGCCGAACAAATCGCGCCTGGTCTGTTTTAATCGCATTGGCAGGCTTCGCGATTGCATTCGTTGATCTCAGTGCTGCCGAAGACTTATCGTCCGCTCAGAAACAGGGCCTCGAGCTGTTAAAGCAAAATTGCTTGCAGTGTCACGCGGTCGACAAGGTCAGTAACAGCCCGGATCCGGCCGCGCCGCCATTTCGCAACCTGTATGAAAAATATCCGTTCAGCAGTCTGCGGCTGCCGCTGAAGGAGGGTGTTCTCAGGGGGCACCCATCGATGCCGCACTTTCAGTTCAGCCCTGAAGACGTCGAAAACATCATCAGCTACCTAGGAAGCTTGGAAGAATAGCAAGCGGACACGAGCGAAATGTGCGTTTAGCAAGCGCGACCTTGCAAAAGATCCGGCCAGTTCGGTGTGGTGCGAATACTGTTCGGAATACTGTCCAAATGCCATAACCTTGACGGTGCTTTGTGTGGAACGCGCCGCGAAGAGAAACTGAGTCAAGGAAGAGGCAAATGTGCGGAACCTATCGCGCCATATCCGTCATCTTTTTTACCCTCGCAGGAATTTCGTCAGCATCCGCTCCGGCAAATGCTGCCGATGTTTTGTCGCCTGCCGCACAGCGGGGCCAAACGCTTGTGAAAGCGAATTGCTCCGAGTGTCACGCCATCGACAAAGTCAGCGAAAGCCCGCTCAAGATCGCGCCGCCGTTTCGCACTCTGCACGCCAAATATCCGATAGAAACCTTGCGGTTGCCCTTGAGAGAAGGCGTGCTCACGAGTCACCCCACGATGCCGATCTTCCGACTCGATCCTGGACAGGTCGAAGACGTCATCGCCTACTTGAAAACCCTTGAGTAGCAATCCCCGAATATGATGGACGTTACGGTGCAAGCGAAAGAGTGACGACACGAAAACCGGCGTCACGGGGATCCTGCGCGATGCCGAACCCGAGCTCCGCGCACATTTGCAGCATGGTGCGATTTTCCGCCAGCACTTGACCTTCGATCTTCCGCAGGCCTTCGCTGCGCGCATACTCGATGATCAGCTGCATCAGCAGCCAACCAAGACCGCGCCCCTTGAGGTCGGAACGCAATAACACTGCGTATTCACCGGCCTGGTAGTTTACGTGGGCATGCAGACGCACCACGCCAAGCATATCGCCGGTTTTCTCGTCGATTGCGATGAACGCCATGGCTCTTGCGTAATCGATCTGGGTGAAGCGGGCGATAAACACATGGCTGAAGCTTCTGACCGGCGCGAAAAATCGCAGACGCAGATCCTCATCGGTCACCGCGGCAAAGAAAGGATAATACAAAGGCTCGTCTTCGGGCCGGACCGGACGGATGAACACCGCAGTGCCGTCCTTAAGCACGACGTGACGTTCCCATTCCTTCGGATAGGGCCGAATGACGAATCGCGGATGGCCGAAGCGGGCTCGACCGCCTGGTTCGGGTGCAGCGACTGCGATTCGCGCGTCAAGCGCGATGACTCCGGTCTCGTCAGCCAGCAAAGGATTGAGATCGAGCTCTCGTACCTCCGGCAAATCAGCAGCCAATTGCGCGAGCTTGACCAGCGTCAACGCAATCGCATTCTCATCGGCGGCCGTGACGTCGCGGTACGCTTTGAGTATCCGCGCAACGCGAGTGCGGGAAATAAGGTCGTGGGCGAGTTTCAGATCCAATGGCGGAAGCGCCAGGGCCTTGTCGTTGATGACCTCGACGGCCGTCCCGCCGCGCCCGAAAACAATGATAGGACCAAAGGTCGTGTCGTCCGCGATGCCTGCGATCAGCTCGCGCGCATTCGGCCGCACGATCATGGGGTGAACGGTCACGCCGGAAATGCGCGCCGACGGCTTTGCGGCTCGTACGGATTTCAAGATATCCGCTGCCGCTTCGCGTACTGCTTGTTCGCTGGCCAGATTGAGCCGCACGCCTCCAACGTCGGATTTATGCACGATGTCGGGCGATAGTATTTTGACCGCCACCGCGGTCCCGCCGGCAAGATACGGCCGCGCCGCTATCGCGGCTTCGTCGGTGTCGCGTGCAAGCGACGCCGACGCCGCAGGTATTGCATAGGCCGCAAGGACACGGGCGATCTCAATCGGGTCAAGCCAGCCGCGGCCGTTGGCAATTGCCTCCGTAATGATGGCCCGGGCGGTACCGATGTCGGGAGAAAAATCCTGCGTCAGACTCGGTGGGATCTCCATCAAGGCATTCAACGCTTCTCGGTATCGCACCAGATGCGTGAATCCCCTGATGGCGTCGGTCTCGGACAAGTAGCAGGGGACGCCGGCCGCTTCGAGCTCTACCGATGCCCCTTCGCTGTCGCCAACCCAGACCGCAAAAACCGGCTTGGATGGGTAGATCTGACCACGATATGTTCGGACCACGTTGGCAATCGACCGCGCCGCATCCGCAGCAGACGCAAGCGCCGTTGGAACATTTATCACCAGTATGGCGTCATTTTCCCGGTCGCCGAGCAGGGTTTGCATGGCGACACCAAATCGCGCGGCATCGGCGTCGCCGGCGATGTCGATCGGATTGCCCTTGGACCAGATTGGCGGCAGCTCCTTGTTGAGCGCATCCATTGCGCCCTCGGAAATTTTTGCCAGACTGCCTCCGAAATCCATGAGCCTGTCGACCGCAAGGACACCCACGCCACCTCCGTTGGTCAGGATGGCAAGCCGCTTTCCGGAAAACGGCCTGATTCGCCCAAGCGTTTCCACGGCGGCAAAAAGCTCATCGAGATCCAGGACGCGCAACAGCCCGGCGCGCTGAAAAGCCGCCTCATAAACAGCATCGACGCCCGCCAGCGCGCCGGTATGGGTCCGGGCTGCAACAGCTCCCTGCACGTGTCGGCCGGCTTTGATGACGACGACGGGTTTCGCCCGCGCTGCCGCACGTGCCGCCGACATGAATTTGGGCGCGTCTGTGATCGACTCGATATAAAGCACGATCGCGCGCGTTCTGCCATCGAGCGCGAAATAGTCGAGCAGGTCACCGAAATCGACGTCGACCGTGTCGCCGAGCGACACCAAACCCGAAAACCCTACCGATCGCTTGGTCGCCCATTCGGCAAGTCCGGCAACGATTGCCCCCGATTGCGAAATCAGTGCCAGATCGCCACTCTGAGGCATCCGTGCTGCAAAACTCGCATTGAGATTCACCGCAGGTACGAGCACTCCAAGGCAATTCGGTCCGACCAACCGCAACCCGCGCGCACGCGCCGCCTGAGTCGCGCCTTCAGCCAACGAGCCGCGCCCATGTCCAAGGCCGGCCGTGACAATGATCGCGGCCGGACAGCCTTTGTCTCCCGCCGCGGCTATCAGGCTTGGTACGGCAGGCGGCGGAGCCGCAACAATGACGAGATCTGGAACGCCCGCCAAATCCTCGATCCGTTTGACCGCACGAACTCCGTCAATCGCGTCATAATGCGGATTGACGAGCTCGATCGTGCCCTTGAAGCCACCCTCGCGCAGATTTTTCAGAATGATGCGGCCAACGGAAGAGGCGCGTGGACTTGCGCCAACGAGTGCGATGGATCGCGGAGCAAAAAGGCGATCGAGGCGATAAGTACTCATCGGTACCTGCGACTATCCGGGCAACCTGGTTCTAACATTTGATTCAGATCAAGGTCTCCACCGATCTTTTCCCTAGGGTTTTCTTCAACCTTCGGAGAACCAACATGCCCCGAGAGACCGCACTGGTGATTGCTGCGATCTGTGTCCCATTTATCGTCTTTGCGATAGCCCTGGCTTGGGCTGATTTTACGTCACACTCTCGGAAATCCTGAGGCTATTCGTTGAATGTGTAGGCGGCTGCGGCTGGAAATTGGTTTACCGATATCAGGTAGGCAACCCGCATCCTGCAAACGGTCGCTATTGGGTCGAGCGCATCATCGCCAGCGGCGGCAATTAGGACGCCGACAGTTTGCGTCCGCCAGATTGATCAAACGGTCGGTACCAGAAGATCATTTCCATCACGATTAATCTCGGCGATCCTGACCGGCCTGATCATCGCCATGCAGATGCCACAGGTAATTGCGACCCACGGCAACAGCGCAAAAAATAAATCGCTCCATGGATTCCGTTGCTAGCGCATCCCTTAAGTCTTGAGATTGTTTTGTCATGATATTGTCACGTTAGCCTTTCGTAATCTGCAATTTCGAACAAAACCGAAATTCGGCATTAACCTATCGGATCAAACGCCATCTATGCGTCATTGAAACGCAACACGAATCACGAATAACGCACCTATGAATTTTATCGCCGAACCGGCATTGGTCAGAGAACCTGACGGACCAGTGCGCGTGCGAGCTCTGTTTCTTTCAGACATCCATCTCGGCAGCCGAGGCTGTCAAGCCGACAAGCTCCTCGCATTCCTCCGCGATCACGATGCCGATACGATTTATCTCGTCGGCGACATTGTCGATGGCTGGCAACTCAAGTCGGTCTGGTATTGGCCGTCCGCCCATAACGACGTCGTTCAGAAACTCCTGCGCAAGGCGCGCAAGGGCAGTCGCGTGATCTACATCCCCGGCAATCATGATGAATTCCTGCGCGACTATTACGGCACTCATTTTGGTGGCATCGATGTCGTCGAAAGTGCAATTCATCTGACCGCCGATGGCCGCCGTTTCCTGGTCATCCACGGCGACCTGTTTGATGTGGTCATCAAGCATGCGCGCTGGCTCGCGCTTCTCGGCAACCAGGCCTACGACTTGGCGATCCTGCTCAACACCTATTTCAACGCCTTGCGGCGCGCTCTCGGGCTGCCCTACTGGTCGTTGTCGCAGTGGGTGAAACTGCGGGTCAAGAATGCCGTAAATTTCATCGGCGAATACGAGCGGACGCTTGCGGGTGAAGCCCGACGCCATCAGGTCGATGGCGTCATCTGCGGTCACATTCATCACGCGACCATTGCCGACAAAGATGGTCTCACCTACGTGAATTGCGGCGATTGGGTCGAAAGCTGCACGGGGGTGGTCGAACATTTCGACGGTCGGCTCGAATTGATCGATTGGGCCGCGAGCGACTCCGCTGTTCAACCAAAGGCGTTAGCAAATTCACGTGTGAACATGCATGACACGGGCGATGGCGGCCCGTTCGATTCCGACAATTCGACCGGGGACAGCGCGCGACAAACTGCAGCGTGAACCCGGTCACGGCAGCCGCATCAACGGCTGCCCCATTCGAATCGTTGCGCCTTCGCGCACATTGTCGCACAGCGAAAATCCATCGGGCGCGAACACAAGAATTGTCGATCCGTGCTGAAACCAACCCATTTCCTCCCCCTTCCGGAATGTCGCATCGCACCGCATGACCTTTCCGCGATGCCTGGCGTCGAGCGGAACATCGAGGAAATGCAGGCGAATGCCGGCGACCAGAATGGCCGCGACCGGCACTAACGTCACGACATGGCCACTCGCGAGAAGTTCGGTTCGCAACAAAGCCCGTTCGTTTTTGCAGAACAGCTTTTCGATGCGTCGCAGTGCGATCGGGTTTACGTTCCAGGTGTCGCCGGAAATATAGCTGACTTGGTCGACGTGGCAATCATGCGGAGCGTGAAAACGATGATACATGCTCGATGTCAGCCGCAGGGTGACGTAGCGGCCGTTGTGATGGGCGTCGCCGGCACCATCAGCGCAAAACAAGTCCTCAAGCGTGTAGGGAAAGCCCTTGATTTGAAAGAGCCGGGTCTCCGCTATCGCGCCTGATGCCCCGACAACAGCATCGCAAGGGCTGACAAGAATATGCGGATCGTCGTCGATCGGGCGCGCGCCGTCCTTGAGTTCCCGCGTGAAGCAATCGTGCACGCTGCGAAACTTCGTCCTGCGTGCATCCGCAAGGTCGAGATCCGAAAAGTAGCGCCAGAGCGCGATTGAGATGTCCCGCACCAGCGGTTGTTCGATTTGCGAGAACCAGCCCATGAACTGTGTCGCCAGCCGGCGCGGTATCCGGTTGGTTAGCAAGAAGTTAATGTCCTCCTGCTCGAACACGCGCCGAAGCTGAGACCGGAGCGTCATCCTCCCGTTAACTCCGTCGGCTAAGTGATGATTCGATGACATCGGGCGGTTCAACACTGGCCTTCTATGGGATCGGCGCCGCCGCGCTTGTGACCTCCTTGGCCACGCTCCGCAGAAGGCTGCAACTGTCCAAGGCCAAGAACAGATCGCTCACCGGCCACGCACGGATCGCCCGACGAATCGCATCGCTGATTCCGTTCTACGAATACGGCAAGGACGGATTTTTTTGCTCCGATGGCGCACCGAAGGAGGTTACCGCACGGCGCCGAGACGGATTCATGCGCCTTTCGGCGCTTTTCAAGGTCCGTTATGCCGAAACAATTCGACGCACCGCTGACGTAACCGATAGCGTTTCGGACCTGCAGTTTACCGATGCCTATCGCGTTCCTTTCCAATACAGCCGCTTTGTGCGCGAGCACCTGAAGGTCGGCGCGTTCGTTCAATCGTCCAGCGGCGTCACCGTCACCGATCTCGATGGCAACGTGTTTTACGATCTGACCGGGTCGTACGGCGTCAATGTCTTCGGTTACGACTTCTACAAAGACACGATTGAAAACGGCAGCAACCGCGTTCGTGAGCTGGGACCCTTGCTCGGGTCCTATCATCCGGTGATTGCCGACAATGTCAGACGCCTTAAGGCGATATCCGGCCTCGACGAGATATCGTTCCATATGTCGGGGACGGAAGCCGTCATGCAGGCGGTACGTCTTGCCCGCTATCACACCCGGCGTACTCATCTCGTGCGTTTCTGTGGCGCTTATCACGGTTGGTGGGGCGACGTGCAACCGGGCATCGGCAATCCCGCACCCGCGCACGAAACCTACACGTTGAAAGACATGTCGGAGGACTCCCTTCGCGTGCTGCAAACGCGGCGCGATATTGCTTGCGTGCTGGTCAATCCCCTGCAGGCGCTGCATCCGAACGACGGTGCGCCGGCGGATTCTTCGCTGGTCGACAGCTCCCGCAGTGCGCATTTCGACAAAGTTGCCTATTCGGATTGGCTGGCGCGATTGCGAGAGGTGTGCAGCGAACGCGGCATCGTCCTGATCTTCGACGAAGTGTTTGTGGGCTTTCGGCTCGCTGCCGGCGGCGCGCAGCAATATTTCGGCGTGCGCGCCGATCTTGTCACCTACGGCAAGACGCTCGGCGGCGGTCTTCCCATTGGCGTCCTGTGCGGCCGAAAAAATTTGATGAAGCGATTCCGCGAGGACCGCCCGGCCGATATTTGTTTTGCCCGCGGCACCTTCAACTCGCATCCCTACGTCATGGCTGCAATGAACGAATTTTTGCGATCTCTCGATACGCCGCAGACGCGCGAACTCTACCGCGATTTGGATGACACCTGGGATTCCCGCGCGGCCCGCCTCAATCATCGGCTTCGCGAGGAAGGCCTGCCGCTCCAGGTCGCGAACATGTCCACGATCTGGACGGTCTGCTATACGCGGCCTTCGCGCTACAATTGGATGCTGCAATTCTATCTGCGGGATGAAGGACTGATGCTCAGCTGGGTCGGGACCGGCCGCCTTATATTCAGTCTCAACTACACGAATGCGGACTTCGAGGCGGTCATGGATCGCTTTATCGCCGCCGCCAGGACAATGCAGCAGGATGGCTGGTGGTGGCACGATGGAGCAACAACCAACCGGACGATCAAGCGCCAAGTGCTGAAGGAAATGCTCGCGCATCGATTTCCCTGGACGCGCGCGCTCGCAAAGCCCAGCCGCTAGGTCTGCTACGCTTGCTGCTTCCACTTAACCCGCGCGCGGAACGCTCGGCACGTCTTCCTCGACCCATTCCTCATGTTCATCATCATCGTGATGCGAAAAGTCACGATGCGGATCGATCAACTCACCGCGCAACAGAGCGAGGGGAGCCTTGTGGTAGAGCTTGATGTCGTTGAAGGGGTCGGTCAGGATTTTCGTTGCCCAAACCAGCCCGGTCTGAACGTCTTTGATGAAAAACAGGTGGATCGTTCGGAACAGTAATCCGCCGATGCCGACGGCGAGCCAAATTTGAGCGACATGACGGATGAATTCGGCCAGACCTGCATGAGGCGCAAAAATGCCAAACAAGGTGGGGTCGAGACAGAGCACCAACGGAGACAACGCCCAGATCGACAGCAGCACGACCTTGCGCCGTAAGTTGTAGCCGACTTTGATTTCTTCCTTGTACTCGTGCGTCGCCTCGTTCACGGCGTCGTAGCCTTTCGGCTCGAAAAAGAAGTGACCGATCTGCCGGCTGGTCATTGCCAATAGCCAGCCGACCAACGCTGAGACGGCCGGATCCTTGAACACCATGACGTAGGCGAAAAGAAAACTGATGGCGCTCACAAAATGAAGCGACTGATTGATGCGGCTGTGATGATAGTAGCGGTGATCGTCCCATCGCTGAATTCTTAGCGCTTCGTTAAAGGTGGTCATTGGATTCCCGCTCGTGAGTGTGATCGCCGGTCATATGGCGATTCGATGAAGGCGATGTGACAGAGCGACAAGACATGGATCAAACCGCTTCGCGGACTCGCAGGTCGCTCCTACGTTCGACGGCAAGACCATCGTCTTTGACAAAGCGTATCAGAGAGAAATGACCGAACGGCGGAACAGCGCGACGCTCGACCAGTCGCATCCCGTGGACCCGTTCGGCCCAGCGCGCATAGCGCTCAAATGAGAATTCCGTTCGCCAGCCAAGCTTGCGAGCCGCCGGCGCGAACCAGTGCTCGAGCGCGCGGCGCAGCCCGGCTTCCGCCCCTACACGGCTCACCAGAACGATTTCGCCGCGCGGCCGCAATACGCGAGCGAATTCGTCGAGCGTCGCTTCCGGGTTAGGCACCGTCGTGATGACGTATTGCGCAACGACCACGTCGAACGACGCATCGGGAAAATCGAGCCTCTCGGCGTCCATCACCCAGAGCCCCTCGACGTTGGTCAATCCGAATTCGGTGACCCGTTCGCGTGCTTTTTGTAGCATGGGCTCCGAAATATCGACCCCGCAGAGACGGCTGCTTCGCGAATAGATCGGAAGCGAAATTCCAGTACCGACCCCGACTTCGAGGATTCGACCGCCGACGCGCTCGGCGGCCGCGATCGCCGCATGCCGGCCGCGCTCGAACACCGCACCGAACACAAGGTCGTATATCGGCGCCCAGCGCGCATAGGCTTTTACGATGGTCTCATGATCGAGTTCAGCGTGGTTCATTCCTTTACCCTTTCGTTGGCATTGTTTTTATCGCTCAGACCACAAATCAGGCGAGCGCTGGTGCCCGCACCGTTCCACGGTCGATATGGTGATCGAACGGAACTGCGACTTTCTCGACGTGACCGATGAATTGCCGTGCGCTCACGTCCCACGAACGGCTCAGCGCAAATTCGCGGCAAGCTTCACGCGAAACCCGAAGCGCTCCGAGACAGGCAACCCGCAGGTCTTCGTTCAAGACCCCGATCGTCTGGTTGCCGATCACATCCTTGGGTCCCGTGACCGGATAGGCTGCAATCGGTACGCCGCTGGCGAGCGCTTCCAGTTGCACGACGCCGAAAGTATCGGTGCGACTGGGAAATACGAACACGTCGGCCGCCGCCAGATGGGACGCAAGCAATCCATTTTCCATCTGACCGAGAAACTTCACCTCCGGGTACCGATTCTTCAACTCCTCCTGTTGCGGACCCTTTCCGATCACGACCTTTGTTCCGGGCAGATCGAGCGAAAGGAACGCGTCGAGGTTCTTCTCGATTGCGACCCTTCCGACGCAAATGAAGATCGGTCGCGGCCAATCGATCTCAACGGCGCGATTGGGAGAAAAAAGATCGGTATCCACCCCACGGGTCCACATGCCGAGATTTGCAAACCCGCGCTGCCCAAGCTCTGTCATGAGTGAAGGGGTTGCGACCATCGTGACCTTGGCTGCCGCGTGGAAGCGCCGCAAAGCCGCATAAGTCCAGCGTTCGGGAATGGGAGCACGCGCCGAGATGTATTCGGGAAACCGCGTCGTGTAGCTGGTCGTGAATGCCCGTTTATTGGATCGACAATAGGCCCGCACCATGTGTCCGATCGGCCCTTCGGTCGCCACGTGAATTGCGTCCGGATTGGCATCCGCAATACGCTGAGCGATCTTGCGTCGGCTTGGCAGCGCCAATCGCAAACCCGGATAAGTTGGCACGGGAATCGACGGAAATCCTTCGGGCGACAGGAATTCGATGTTGACGCCGAGTTTGCTGGCCGCGCGTGCAACCGAGGTCAGTGTACGCACGACGCCATTGACTTGCGGGTACCAGGCGTCAGTGGCGATGAGAACCCGCATCAAGTCGCTCGCTCGAGCAGTCTTGGTCGTTGCCGAATCACCTGCAGCAACGATTGCAATTTAATATCTCAATCGTATGACGCTTCGATGATTGGGCGCTCGGCCGTTGGCCGACACCGTCCCACGCAAACCGGATTCACATCGGCAAACGTAACAAGGATGTTACGGACAAGTGCGACATTGCAGAATCGAATCACTCATGACGCCTAGGTCATGATGTGTTGGGTGCACAACGCCAGGAATTCATGCCAGAGCCCACGTGCGCCACGACGCGGCCTGCCTTTCGCAAATGGAGTTTGAATTGGGTCAGCATGGCGTTCAGCATGCTGATCATTGCAATAGCCGGCATCACGCTCCTTCAATTGATACGCGACATCGAAATCGAGAAAGTCTTCGCTGCACTCGATAGCCTCAGCAGGAAAAAGATTCTGGTTGCGGCAGGCTTCATTGTCGCCAGCTATGTCACCCTGTCGTTCTATGATTTTTTCGCCTTGCGCGCGATCGGCAAAAGCGAAGTCCCTTTTCGGATAGCAGCCCTCGCCGGATTTACCAGCTACACCATCGGCCATAATCTCGGCGCGACCGTGTTGACCGGCGGAGTGATCCGTTTCCGGATTTATTCGGCTTGGGACTTGCGCGTCATCGACGTCGCCAAAATCGCGTTCGTTACAGGACTGACGTTCTGGCTTGGCAATGCGTCGGTGCTCGGATTCGGCATGACCTATGCGCCAGAAGCTGCAAGTGCCGTCAACCAAGTGCCGGCGTGGATCAACCGGCTCATCGGTCTGGCCTGCTTGACGGGTATCGGATTCTATTTGCTGTGGTTGCTGCCATGCCAACGCGTTCTCGGGCGATCCGATTGGCGTATCGTCCTGCCGAGCGCGCGGTTGACCCTGCTCCAGATCGGGATTGGCGTGATAGATCTCGTTCTTGTGGGGAACGCGATGTACGTGTTGCTTCCCGCGGTACCGACGATCGATTTTATCCCGTTACTCGTCATCTTCGTTTTCGCGACGCTGCTTGGATTCTTGAGCCATGCCCCGGGCAGCCTGGGCGTCATTGAAGCCGCGATGCTGCTCGGGCTTCGACAATTTCAAAAGGAAGACCTCTTGGCTTCGCTGTTGATGTTCCGGTTTCTGTATTTCGTCATACCGTTGTTCATTGCCGCAACCATCCTGGGATTGCGTGAGTTTTGGGTGGGCATGAAACCCAGTGGTGATCGCGTCGGTTTTGACGAAAGGAGACCTCCTGTACCCTGATGAACACTCCTGAAATCAGGTTTGATTTAGCGCAAAGCGCCGTCCCATGAGTTCAAGTATCGAAAAATAAAATATGGTCCATCGATACGATATTCTGCGCACTGACGAACTCGCAATTTAAAGCTGATCAAGACAATGCAGAAAATTCTTGTGGCGACTGATGGATCGCGTGGAGCGAATCGAGCTGTTATAGCCGCGGCTCAGCTGGCAAAGGCGACTGGTGCCGAGCTTTCCATTCTGACGGTTGGTGACAATTATTCAAATCAGAACCTGAGGCAGTTGATACGCGGGGAGGGTGATATCGGCGAGGCGCTCGAACTGCTCTCCAATCAAATCCTCGACCAGGCGAGAAAGCGGGCAGCGCGCATCGGTGCGGCTAACATCAAGCTGCGGGCAAGCTGGGGCGACGCCGCCAAAGTGATCATCGAGACTGCGCAACGCGAAGACGTGGATGTAATCGTGATTGGCCGGCGCGGTCGCGGCCGCCTTGCCGGTTTACTTCTCGGCAGCGTCTCACAGAAGATCGCAAGTCTTGCCCCCTGTAGGGTCATGATTGTTCCCTGAATTTTAGGCTAACCTGATCCGGCAACGACAGCGCCAGTGCTTGTCGCGTTCTCGCATGCCAGCGGGGTCGCTCAGTCGCCTAAGTTGAGGAATATCAATATCGTTCCACAATCATTCGAATAGTTTCCGGCAGGTCGACGGTGTTCGACGGAAATAAGGCAGTCCATCCGATGGCCGACCAGAATCCCGAACCACACACTGCGCTCCCGCCGGTCAGCACGACGGAAACAGGCAGTGATGTGCAACAAAACGTTGTGCCCACGCCTACGGCCAACCTTCCGGCAGCGCCGGTGCGGCCGGCAAGATCGCAGGTTTGGCGGAGAGCCGGGTATTTGCTCTTGGTGTTGGTTGTCGGCGCTGCTGCCGGCATCTATTGGCTGAAGCATTCCGCTTCCACCTTGCCGGCAGGGATTGTCTCGGGAAATGGCCGTGTCGAAGCGGACGAAATAGACATCGCCACCAAGTTCTCCGGCCGAGTTTCCGAGCTTCTTGTCGATGAGGGCAGTCCTGTCACTGCCGGACAAACCGTCGCGCGCATGGATACGCGCGACCTCCAAGCATCGCTGCAGAAGGCTCAGGCTCAGGTGAAGCAGGCACAACGCGCTGTCGACGAAGCGCGCGCCAATGTCGAGCAGCAGCGAGCGCAGCTCACATTGGCACAACAGGAATTAACGCGCACGCAAAGCCTTCTAAATAATGGATATGCAACACGCGAGCTTTTTGATCAGCGCCAGCAACAGGTCACCAGCGCGACGGCTGCGCTCAACGCAGCGAATGCACGTGCGGAACAGGCCGGGCATGCACTTGATGCCGCAAACCACGATGTCGATCTGCTGCAAGTCAACATTGCGGACAACACTCTCGTTGCCCCACGTAATGGTCGTATCCAATATCGCATTGCCAACATCGGTGAAGTGTTACCGTCCGGCGGCAAGGTCTTCACCATGCTGGATCTGGCGAGCGTCTACATGGACATCTATCTGCCGACGGCGGACACGGGGAAGACCAAGATCGGCGACAGCGCCCGTATCATCCTCGATGCGTATCCGAATATCGCCATACCGGCCAAGGTTTCCTTTATCTCCGACCAAGCGCAGTTTACGCCGAAGGCAGTTGAGACAAAAAGCGAGCGCGACAAACTGATGTTCCGTGTCCGTGTCCGGGTCGACCCCGAAGTGTTGAGCGCGCATCGCGATGCGGTGAAGAGTGGAGTCCCAGGTGTCGCCTACGTGCAGCTTGATCCGAAGGTCGCCTGGCCCGACTGGCTGAAAGCCCCAACCGCACGATGAAGGGCAACGAGAATCCTGTTGTGCGTTTTACCGGGGTGTCTCACCGCTATGGCACTGTACTCGCCCTCGACAATGTGACTGCTGATATCCCGGCCGGCGCCATGGTTGGCTTCATCGGCCCGGATGGCGTCGGCAAATCGACGCTGCTTGGCCTTATCGCGGGCGCACGACGCCTCCAGAGCGGTCAGGTTTTCGCCCTTGGTGGCGATATGGCGGACGGCGTGCACCGCCGGGCCGTGTGCCCGCGCATCGCCTATATGCCGCAGGGCCTTGGACGCAACCTCTATGCTGACCTCACCGTGCGCGAGAATATCGAATTCTTCGCCCGTTTGTTCGAGCAATCGCGTGCAGAACGCAACCGGCGTATCGCGGAACTTCTCGACAGAACGGGCCTTAGCCCCTTTCCCGATCGCCAGGCAAAAAATCTATCCGGTGGAATGCGGCAAAAGCTTGGACTTTGCTGCGCGCTGATCCACGATCCGGATTTTCTCATTCTCGATGAGCCCACCACCGGGATCGATCCGCTCTCACGTCGCCAATTTTGGGACCTGATCGATCGCATGCGAGCGCGTCGACCGGGGATGAGCGTTTTGGTTGCGACAGCCTATATGGAAGAAGCCGAACGCTTCGACTGGCTTCTCGCCATGAATGCCGGGCACATTCTTGCCGTCGGGTCGCCGGACGATCTCAGGAAGCAAACTCATTCGACGAGCATCGAAGAGGCTTTCATCGCACTGCTACCGGAAGAGCTGCGCGCAGGCCATCAGAGGCTACGAGTTTCTCCACGCATGATCGACGACAGCGAGCCGGTCATCGTGGCGCACAATCTGACGCGACATTTCGGCGATTTTATTGCCGTGAATGGCGTGAACTTCACGATCGAGCGCGGCGAAATCTTCGGCTTCGTCGGCTCGAATGGTTGCGGGAAGACAACGACCATGAAAATGCTGACTGGCTTGTTGCCGGCCAGCGCAGGCGAGGCCTTGTTATTTGGACGGCCCATAGATACCGCCAACATGCATTCCCGCTATCGTGTCGGCTACATGTCGCAATCGTTCTCCCTCTATACCGAACTGACTGTGCGGCAGAATCTCAAATTACATGCTCAGCTTTTTCACTTGCCACAAGTGAAGATCGACCAGCGCATCGCCCACCTCGCCAAGCAGTTCGGATTGGAACCCTATCTCGATGATGAGGCGGCAGCGCTTCCCTTGGGCATCCGGCAACGGCTCTCCCTTGCCGTGGCCATCGTGCATGAGCCCGAATTGCTGATCTTGGATGAACCGACTTCGGGTGTCGATCCGTTGGCGCGCGATCATTTCTGGGAGTTGCTGATTGATTTATCGCGCAATCAGGGCGTCACCATCTTCGTATCGACCCATTTCATGAACGAGGCTGAGCGGTGCGACCGGATTTCACTGATGGACTCCGGCCGCGTGTTGGCAACGGACGCGCCAGCGGCGCTGATAAAGAGTTGCAACGCGCGAAATCTCGAGGAAGCCTTCATCAAGTATCTTGAGAAGGAACGCGGCGAAGAACAGCGGGCCGTCGGGACGCTTGTCGAGGCACAAATTTCAACCGTGTCGGCAAAGGCTCGGACAATCGCCCGCTTCAGCGGGCGCCGCCTGCTGGCCTACGCCATCCGCGAGTCGCTCGAACTTTTGCGCGATCCCATCCGCCTCGGATTTGCGCTCGGCGGTTCGGCATTGCTCATGCTGATCTTTGGTTTCGGCATTTCCACCGACGTCAACAGCCTGTCGTTCGCCGTGCTCGACCACGACCACTCGCCGGAAAGCCGTGCCTATATCGCGGAGTTCACCGGCTCGCCCTACTTTATCGAGAAAGCTCCGGTCGCCACTTACGATGAAGTGGAGCGCCGGCTCAAGGCCGGTGAGGTCAGGGCAATCATCGAAATTCCGCCGAACTTTGGCCGCGACATGAAAAGCGGCCGCCCTGCTACGGTCGGCGCATGGATCGATGGAGCGATGCCGTTCCGAGCGGAAACCATACGCGGTTATATCCAGGGCACCCACAGCCAGTTCGTCGCCGAGCGCGAGGCGCTCGGGCAAATCAAAGCCGCCGCTCTGCCCGCCGCGACAATCGAAACCCGGTTCCGCTACAATCAGGACTTCGAGAGCATCTATGCAATGGTGCCTTCCTCCATTTCGATCCTGCTCGCATTGATTCCGGCGATCCTGATGGCGCTGGCGGTGGTGCGCGAAAAGGAGCTCGGCTCGATTACGAATCTGTATGTAACCCCGGTAACGCGAATCGAGTTTCTCCTGGGAAAGCAGCTTCCGTATATCGCGTTAGCAATGGCCAACTTTGCCTTGATGTTTCTGATGTCGATTTTCATTTTCCGCGTGCCGCTCAAAGGAAGCTTCGTCGCGCTCGCTCTCGGCACCCTCCTCTATGTCACCACGACAACCGCCTACGGCATGGTGATATCCGCGTTCACGCGCACGCAAATCGCCGCGCTGTTCGGCACGGCTATTCTCACCATGCTGCCGGCAACCCAGTTTTCCGGCCTGATGACGCCGGTATCGTCGTTGTCGGGCACCGCCATCCTCATGGGCCGCGGCTTCCCGATGAGTTACTACCTGCCGATCAGTGTCGGCACATTTACCAAGGGACTCGGCTTTCCGGAGCTCAGTGGATATTTGATTGGGCTTTGCATCTTTATTCCCGCACTGATCCTCTTGAATCTCGTCTTTCTACGGAAGCAGGAACGCTGAAGGACGACGCATGCCCTCGTTGCGCAACATTCTATGGCTAGGGGTCAAGGAGCTGCACAGCTTTGCCCACGACTTCGTGCTGGTCGGTCTTGTGATCTGGGGTTTCTCGTTTGCGGTTTACAGCCAGGCGCAAAGCAGCTCACAGGAACTGCACAACGCGTCGATCGGCTATGTCGATGAGGACAATTCTGAACTGTCGCGGCGAATCCTGCATGCCTTTCTGCCGCCCTACTACAAGCTGCCGCAACCAGTGGCGGCAGGCGACGTCGACCAACTGATGAACAACGGAAAATTCACATTCATCATCGATATCCCGCCAAACTTCCAGCGTGACGTCTTAGGCGGCCGACGCCCCGCAATACAAGTCAATGTCGACGCCACCGCCATGGTGCAAGCCGGGCTCGGCTCCGCCTACGCGCAGCAAATCATCACGACAGAAGTCAGCGACTTCATTGCTCGATCGCAAACCTCGGCGACTGCTCCTCTCAATCTCGACATCCACATCGCATTCAATCCAAATGTCATTACGGCATGGTTCACCAGCGTGATGGGAATCATCGGCAACGTCACCATGCTCGCCATCATCATGGCGGGGGCCGCCGTGGTGCGCGAGCGCGAGCACGGCACCATGGATCATCTGCTGGTAATGCCGATAAGCCCGTTCGAGATTGCCATGTCGAAAGTGTGGGCCAATGCGCTGGTGATTACGCTAGCCGTGGGACTATCGCTGGCGATCGTTGTTCGCACGTTGCTCGGCATTCCGATCGCGGGATCGGTGCTGTTATTCATGGCCGGCACGGCCATTTATCTGTTCTTTGCAACGGCAGTCGGCATCTTTCTTGGCACCGTCGCCCGCTCGATGCCGCAACTCGGCTTGCTCATGATGCTGATCGTGTTGCCGATGAACATGCTGTCCGGCAGCAATACGCCGCTGGAAAGCATGCCAAAATGGTTGGCGACAATCATGTTGGCTTCCCCGTCAACCCACTTTGTATCTTTCGCGCAGGCCATTCTTTACCGTGGCGCTGGATTCGACGTCGTCTGGCCGCAATTTCTCGCCGTCGCGCTGATCGGCGCAATATTTTTTGGACTGTCTCTCTTGCGATTTCGCCAAACCTCGACGCAATTGACTTAAACACGAGCGCTCGAACGAGCGATCTCGTATGGCTCAGGAACAGCAATCAGCGGTCAACGGTCACGATCGTCCCTGCTGTATGGTTCAGAATCGCCTCGGCATCGTCGATGGAACCAATGCCGGCGAAACGCCCGGTACGCTCAACGAAGCGGCAGGCTGCTTCCACCTTCGGTCCCATGGAGCCGGGCGCGAAGCTCAAACGGCGCAGATCGGCGGGGGTGGTGCGGCGAATTGGTTCGCCGCTCGACATCGGCCATTTCGTCCACACCGCGGAGACATCGGTCAACAGGAGCAAAGCCTCGGCGCCGATCTCCTCGGCCAGGAGTGTCGCCGACAGATCCTTGTCGATTACCGCCTCGACACCCCGTAGCGAGCCATCCGCGGCTGCGAGGACCGGAATGCCGCCGCCTCCCGCACAAATCACGATCATTCCCGATTGAACGAGCAGCTTGATGGCATTGATTTCACGAATGCGAACCGGCTGCGGTGAAGGTACGACGCGTCGAAATCCGCCGGCGTCCGGCGCAAAGGTCCAGGATGTCCGTTCTGCAAGTTGCCGTGCCTCGCTCTGATTGTAGATTGGGCCGATCGGCTTGCTCGGATGCGAAAATGCCGGATCGACCGCCTCGACTTCGACCTGCGTCAGCAAGGTCGCAACCGGCCGGCCGGGCAGCTCGTTCATCAGCGATTGTTCGATCAGATAGCCGATCATTCCCTCGCTCTCGGCCCCGAGAACATCAAGCGGGTAGGGTTTCACATCGCGATAGGCCGCCGCCTGAAGCGCCAGCAATCCGATTTGCGGACCATTGCCGTGCGTGACGACTGTTTGATGCTTGCGCGCGACGGGCGCGAGCGCCTTGGCCACGGCATGCACGAGGTTGCGCTGCTGGATGTCGGCTTCGAGTAGTTCACCACGGCGGAGCAGCGCATTGCCGCCGAGCGCCATAACAACCAGCATCAGCGAACGCTCCGAGCATGCGCGATGCGCGCAACAAAACCGTCGATGATCGAAGAAAGCTTGGGCTCGCCGACTTCGGCAAATTCGTAGCGTACGCGAACGACCCTTTTGTTGAGATGAAGCAGGTGCGCGAAATCAACAGGCGTTGCCGATATGATCACATCGGCGCGCGAATTGTTGATCGTCGCTTCCAGCGCGGCCAATTGCGCACGGTTGTAGCCGACCGCCGGCAACACTTTTCCAATGTGCGGATATTTCTGAAATACTTCGCTTATTTCCGGAGTCGCGGACAGCCTGGGATCGACAACATCCGCTTCCGCGGCAACTGCAGCCAAGTAGCCCGCTCCGTAGGCCATTCCTCCATGCGTGATGGTTGGGCCGTCATCGACGACGATCGCACGCTTTCCCTTGACAGCCGCCGAATCCTCCAAGCGGATTGGCGACGCGCCACGTACGATGACCGCGCCGCGATTGACCATGCGCAGCCCTTCCTCGGCAAGGCGAATATCTGAAGGCGCGGCTGAATCCACTTTGTTGATCACAAACACATCGGCCATGCGGGCGACGGTTTCTCCAGGATGGTGTGTTGCGATTTGTCGTGGGCGCAGTGCGTCGACAATCGTTATGTGAAGATTCGGCTTTATGAACGGAAAATCGTTGTTGCCGCCGTCCCAGACGACAATGTCAGCCTCACCCTCTGCGGCTTTCAAGATATCGGCGTAATCGACGCCGGCAAATACGACGTTTCCAGCCGCGATATGTGGCTCATACTCCTCCCGTTCCTCTGCCGTGCATTGGGCGGCATCAAGATCGGCAGCCGAGGCAAAGCGCTGAATGTGCTCTTTTTCCAGATCGCCATAGGGCATGGGATGCCTTAAGACCGCCACGCGCAATCCGCGCTGCCGAAGTCGCTGCGAAAGCCAGCGCGCAACGGCAGATTTTCCGCATCCTGTCCGCACGGCCGTGATGGCGATCACCGGCCGCGCCGAATTCAGCATGGTGCGGCGCGGACCAAGCAAGGCAAAATCCGCTCCGGCGGCCAGTGCCCGCGACGCAATATGCATGACATGCTCGTGGGGCACATCGCTGTAGGCAAAGATCACTTCGTCAATGGATTTTGTTCGGCATAGAGCATCGAGTTCTGCTTCATCAGCAATTGGAATGCCATTGGGGTAGAGCGCACCGGCAAGCGATGCCGGATAACGCCTGCGGGCGATTCCGGGAATCTGCGCAGCTGTGAAAGCGATGACTTCGACGCTCGAATCGTTGCGATAGATCACGTTGAAATTATGAAAATCTCGTCCGGCCGCGCCGACAATGATCACACGCCGCCGGCCGGTTTCGTTCCTGGCGCGCGCGCTTGGCATGCCTTCAGATGCCTTGGCCCGTGAGTTCTGTGCCATCATGATGACTTTGCTTGTCGCGTCTGTGTCCGCATGAGTGACTCAGTTACTCAGCAACACGCAACACTTTTGCTGCTTGAGTAGACTGCGGGTAACGCCACCGAATATCCATTCCTGAACCCGGGTGTGACCATAGGCTCCCGCCACAATGATCTCGGCACCCTCATCCTGGGCAATAACGACGAGCTGGTCGGGAACGCCGATAAGCGCTTTGGTGGCAATCGTTGCTGCGTTGATCCCACGCCGCACGAGCCACCCGGCTACATCATTGATCCGTGATTTGGCGGCCGGCTGGTCAGCCTCCCGCTCCACGAGCTCGACCACGGTGACCTCCTTGGCCTGATGGAGAAGCGGCAGCGCGTCGCTGACCGCGCGCCTGGCCTCTCGCGTGTCCTTCCAGGCCACAACCATATTGCCGAATTTGAGCCACTCGATTGCGGGCGGCACGACCAGGACCGGGCGTCCGGCGCTTAACGCAAGTTCGCCTGCATCGATCCGCCGTAAACCTCCGTTGCCGCTGCCAGAGGCCCTGACAATCAGAAGATCGGCGGCGCGGGCTTCGCGCGTAACAAAATCTGCTGGCCAAGCCAGCTTGCTTCGCCATTCGATCTTGGTTGAGCGGCGCTTGAGCGTTTCGCGAAAGTGCCGCTCCTTCGCGGACATTTCTGACAGCAGATTGGCGCGATCTTTTTCAAGAATATCCTGCGCCGCTGCACCTTCAATGAAATAAAGCGGCTGGATGTCGCCTGCGGTAATGCCGATCAGTCTTGCATCGAAGCGTTCGGCCAAGTCACCCGCGATCCGCAGCAGCGCTTCGCTGGAATCGACAAGATCGACATGAACCATCATAGTGGAAAAGCTCATCTTCGCCTCCTGCTGCCGCATTAACTGCCATACGACCACAGCCGTTTCATGAGGAGCTGTTGATGCAAGTCGGTATCCCAAAAGAAATCAAGGACAATGAGTATCGCGTCGGACTCGTCCCCTCGACAGTAAGCGAACTGACAACGCGAGGCCATAATGTGATCGTTGAGACGCAGGCCGGAAACGGCGCCGGCATTTCCGACGATGACTACGTCAAATCCGGCGCGAAAATCGTACCAAGTGCCGACGTTATCTTTGAGCGCGCCGAGCTGATCGTGAAGGTCAAGGAGCCGTTAGCCGTCGAGCGGCGGCGGCTGAGACGGGATCAAGTTTTGTTCACCTATCTGCATCTCGCGCCGGACCTGGAGCAAACCAGGGATCTGCTGGCTTCGGGCGTCACCGCTATCGCATACGAGACGATCACCGACGATAAAGGCGGGTTGCCGCTGCTGAAGCCCATGTCGGAAGTAGCGGGGCGCATGGCGGCTCAGGTGGGGGCGCAATACCTCGAACGGCCGCATGGCGGGCGCGGCATATTGCTTGGCGGCGTTGCGGGGGTCGCGCCGGGCAAGGTTTTCATCATCGGTGCGGGCGTGGTCGGCACCAACGCGGCGCTCATTGCTATCGGGATGAAAGCCGATGTGACCGTGACCGCTTCGAGGCCGGCTTCGCTGCAGGCCATGACGGAACGCTTCGGGCAAGCTGTTCACACCGTTTTGTCCGCCGCGCAAGCGATCGAGCAAGGATGTCGGCAGGCCGATCTCGTCATTGCAACCGCACTGGTTCCCGGCGCCGCCGCGCCAAAACTGATCTCGAGAGCCACCATCAAGGCGATGAAACCGGGCTCGGTCATTGTCGACGTAGCGATCGACCAGGGCGGCAATGCCGAAACCTCGCGGCCGACGACCCATTCGCAGCCGACTTTCATCGTCGACGGCGTCATTCACTATTGCGTGGCCAACATGCCAGGGGCGGTGCCGCGCACGTCCACCTTCGCCCTCAACAATGCGACGCGGCCGTTCGTCCTGGCGCTCGCTGATAAAGGCTACAAGCGAGCCCTCAAGGAGGACATCAATTTCCGAAACGGACTGAATGTCAGTGACGGGAAGCTGACATGTCATGCCGTGGCGGATGCGCTGAATATGCCATATACGCCGGCCGAGAAAGTCCTTGGCGGATGAAGCCCAGGCTGCTCTTCTAATGTTCTAACCGCGTTTTCGACGTCTACGCTTCTTCAGGGATTTCTTTAAAAGCTACATGAGCTTTCGTTGGCGGCCGATCAAAGTCCAGAAGAATATGTGTCTGGCATTTTGATCATCGGCTACTCATGGCCTAAGCATCACATAGCCATCTCTGGCTCGGGCAGTCGTTCCTTTGCGGGTTCGGGAATCTCGGTCATTGTTGCTTCCGTGAGCAGGAGCACGCTGGCGACGGATACAGCATTTTCAAGCGCGATGCGCACGACCTTCGCCGGGTCGATGATGCCGGCCTCGACGAGGTCGACATACTCCTTGCGCGCGGCGTCAAAACCGAAATTGCCCTGTCCCCCCAGCATCCGCGCGACAACGACGCCGCCGTCAACCGCCGAATTCTCGGCAATCTGCCGTGCCGGCGCTTCCAGTGCACGCTTGAGGATTTGAATTCCGGTCTTCTCATCGCCAATGGATTTCTCTTCCTCGCGCGTCACCGCATCGATGCAGCGGAGCAACGCAAGCCCCCCGCCCGGCACCAGCCCCTCGGCCACTGCTGCCTTGGTGGCGCTGATGGCGTCGTCCAGTGCTTCCTTTTTCGACTTCATTTCGGCTTCGGTTGGCGCCCCGACGCGGACGACGGCAACACCTCCGGAAAGCTTGGCCAGTCGCTCCTGCAGTTTTTCCTTGTCGTAGTCGCTGGTCGTCTTTTCGATCTCGCGGCGTATTTGTTGGATCCGGCCGTCGATCTCAGCACGTTTGCCGGCACCGCCGATAATCGTAGTGTCATCCTTGTCGACGACGACACGCGCCGCCCGCCCAAGCTGATCGATCGTCACGCTCTCGAGCTTGATGCCAAGATCTTCGGAGATCAGCTGCCCTCCGGTGAGCACGGCCATGTCCTGCAACATGGCCTTTCGCCTGTCGCCGAATCCGGGAGCCTTCACGGCGCACCCCTTAAGCACGCCACGAATCTGATTGACGATCAACGTCGCGAGCGCCTCGCCCTCAACCTCTTCCGCCACCACCAGCAACGGGCGGCCGGATTTTGCGACTTGTTCGAGCAGCGGGATCAATTCGCGCAGGGCGCTGATCTTGCGATCAAACAGAAGGATGTAGGGGTCCTCAAGCACCGCCTCCATTCGTTCTGCATCGGTTATGAAATAGGGCGAGAGAAATCCACGGTCGAATTGCATTCCTTCGACCACGTCGAGGACCGTTTCGGTGGTCTTTGATTCCTCGACCGAGATGACCCCTTCGCCGCCCACCTTTTCCATCGCATTGGCTACCAGTTCGCCAATCGATGGATCGTTGTGCGCGGAGATGGTTGCCACCTGCGCTTTTTCTTTCTTGGTTTGAACCGGACGCGCCATGGCGCGTAACGCATCGATCGCGCTCTTTAATCCTCGGTCGAGGCCCTTCTTGATGTCGACCGCACTGGCGCCAGCGACCACGTTGCGCACGCCATCGGCGAAGATCGAATGGGCGATAATTGTTGAAGTACTGGTGCCGTCGCCGACCAGCTCGCCGGTCTTCTCGGCCGCCTGTCGCAAAACTTGCGCGCCCAGATTTTCTTCGGCGTCTTTAAGGTCGAACTCTTTGGCAATCGTCACGCCGTCATTGCAGACGACTGGGGATCCCCATTTCTTCTGAATCAGAACGGATTTCGATTTTGGGCCCAGGGTAACCCGCACGGCATCCACCAGTTGTGTGGCGCCGCGCAGAATTTTTTCTCGGGCGGCGGAGCGAAAGAGAACCTGTTTGTGGGGCATGGAGAAATTCCTCTGCAAACGGGACGTAAAATCAGACCAAATATCCAGCTCGCCCAGGTCTAAGCTTTGATTTGTCTCAATTTCCAAAGGATTTGAGCCCTACGGGGTAGCCCTTAGGGGCATTATCTGAATTTTCAAGAACATCCGTGGTCGGCATCCTTTAACCATCAGGGTCGCTTCAGGGGATATCGACCATGTCAATGCATGCCCACTCAACGAACTCAACAGCTCCGGCTCGCATCGGTCGCGTGAGCCCTCCAAAGTCACAGGACCATTCGGATATCGAAATGATGGGCGTGATCATGCCATTTGAACGCAACGTCGAGATCTACGGCGAGGACGAGCCAGCCGACTATCTTTACAAGGTCGTAAGTGGCGCGGTCCGCACCTACAAGATTCTGGCCGACGGACGCCGGCAAATCGGAGCCTTCTACTTGCCCGGTGATGTTTTCGGGCTCGAAATGGGGAGCGCACACACGTTTTCTTCGGAAGCGATTGCCGACTCGAAGGTGTTGGTGATCAAGCGCAGTTCGGTCGCGACGCTGGCGGCCAGCAATAATAGCGTTGCTCAGCAGCTTTGGACCATTACGGCTCGCGAACTTCGCCGCGTTGAGGCACGCCTCATGCTGCTGATCAAGACTGCGGAAGAACGGGTGGCCGGTTTTCTGCTGGAAATGATCAAGCGCAGCAATGATGCAGGAACGGTTGAGCTGCCGATGTCTCGCCAGGACATCGCGGACTACCTCGGACTCACGATCGAAACGGTGTCACGCACGATGACGCAGCTCGAACACTCGGCCGCGATCGCATTGCCGAGTTCGCGGCGGGTCGTGATTCGGAATCGCTCGGCATTGAATCGATTGAATGGTTGAATTTGACCGTTGTAGGGAGAGACAGCTATGAACAGTTCTCTTGTCCGCGCCGATGTTGCCACACACGTTCGGATCGTGGCCTTGGCATTGATCGCTGGCATCCTAGTCGTAGTGATCGGGATCACGGCTCGCGTGGCTTCGGAAGCAACGCGAGTGGCAGTGTTGCGGGTGGAATCGCCGATCACTCAGCCAAGTGCGCCACCGGTCAAGCCCGCGAGCGGCGAGGTTGTATTGGTCTAAGCGGACAAAAATCCGCTCCGCTGAAGTTGGTCATGCCCTATCCAAGCAATGCGGACCTTCCGGTCGCGATTCGCCGCCATCTGCCGCCCCACGCGCAGGATATTTACCGCGCCGCGTTCAATCATGCTTTCGCGGCGCACGAGGGCGATCCACGGCAGGAGGAGGCCTCCCATCGAATTGCTTGGGCTGCCGTCAAACGCTCTTACGTGAAGGTTGGCGACAGTTGGATTGCGCGCGTCGAAACTTAATAGAATAGATTATAGACCCCTGCCGATAGAACTGAATGGCTTGATTTGGCGCAAAGCGATATGGTCAGAGCCAAGTAGTTTGGATTGAAACTTCAGGCATGCTTTCCGGTTCACCCTTATGGATCAAGCAAGCTGAGAATGGAGTGCCTCGCGATGACAATTACAAGGCCATCACTATCCATCTCGCCCGATAAGGTCTGCTACTTCATCGTCAAGGCGCGCGAGTTCGACGTTAAAGACGTCGTCACCGATCCCGATTCCGGATCCAATCCCGCCGATGACGCCATGATTGCTGTCTTGGAAGATCATCGCGACGATCCGACCCAACAGGAACTGCGAGCCTTCATCGGCGCCCTCACTGAGGATGAGCAGATCGATCTTGTGGCCTTGACTTGGCTTGGCCGCGGCGATGGAACCATCGCTGACTGGGACGATCTGCGACAGGAAGCGGCTCGTCTACACAATAACCGCACAGCTGCCTATCTACTCGCCAAACCAATGCTGGCAGATCATCTCGCGGAAGGATTGTCGCAATTCGGCATTTCTTGCGCGGATTAGCTACCCACTCTTCACCACGACCAATTACGAGGGCCACTTCAATGGAAACTCCCGTCCGAATCGAATACAGAGGAATTGACGCGACCAGCCGCATACGCGACACAATCAAGACACATGTCGATGAATTTGAATCGCGCTTCGGTCGCGTGACGGCGTGCAACGTCACGCTAAAGGCGCCGAGTGGTCATCATCGTACCGGCGGTCAATACGAGGTGCATATACGCTTGGCGCTGCCGGACGGCCGTGAAGTCAACATCGGGCGGACGCCTAAAGCGGACGAGCGGTATTCGGACATTGACTTTGCGATCGCCGATGCATTCCACCGCGCCCGTCGCCGTCTGCAGGATCAAGTCGGGGAAATGCAGGGCAAGACCAAGACCCACGAAGAGTTGCCGCTGGCAACCGTATCTCGACTCGAACCGATCGATGGATTTGGTATTTTGGAGACGAACGACGGACGCGAAATCTATTTCCATCAAAATAGTGTCCTCAATGATTCATTTTCGAAGCTCAAGGTTGGAACGCGGGTTGCCTTCTCCGAAGAGGCCGGCGAAAAAGGTCCGCAGGCAAGCACTGTCAGGATCTTGGGCAAACACGGTATGAGATGATCAAAGGCCGCACGCCGCGGCGAAGCATGGGACTTCCGAATAAGGACTAGCATGGTGCGTTCGTTGGAAAACTTGCCTGCAGTAGATGCCGCCGCGCGTACTGAGAAAATCGAAGACGCGTCCGGCACAGGCGTTCCGCAACCGGTGAGAAGCAAAGCGCCAAATCTTCTGCGCCCCCTGCCGGCAGATCAGCTGTATCGCCCGGCCGATATCTCAAAGCTCTCATTTAAGACCACGGCCGAATTGCAACCTATTGACGGCATGATCGGTCAACAGCGGGCGCAGGACGCCATCAAATTGGGCGTCGGCATCGATAAACCCGGATTCAACCTGTTCGTAATCGGCCCGTATGGGGCGCGAATGCAGGAGGCCGTCAAGGCCGTGCTCTTAACGGAGGCGCGCGAAAAACCGAAGCCCGAGGACTGGGTTTACGTCAACAATTTCGAAGAAAAGGACAAGCCGATCGCGATCGAACTGCCCGCTGGCCGAGCGCGGAAATTTGCCGCAGCGATGCACGATTTGATTGACGATTTGAAAGCGGCGCTTCCCGCCATGTTTCAAAGTGAGGATTACCAGACCCGCAGAAGCGCGATCGATGAAACGTTCCAAAAGAAGCAAGGCGAAGCATTCAACGCCTTGCGCGAAAAAGCTGGCGCGAAAAGCGTTGTGATAGTGCGTACCCCGTTCGGATTTGCACTGGCTCCGGCCGAGAACGACCAGGTCGTTCCACCCGAGCAATTTCACACCTGGCCTGAGGCAAAGCGAAAGGTCATTCAGGAAGCGATCCAGAGCTTGGAAAAGGAGCTCGAACACATCGTTCGTCAAATCCCGCTTTGGGAAAGAGATCGGCGTGATGAGCTTCGCAAATTCAATCGTGAAACTGCGAAATTTGCTGTTGACCAACAGATCGATGAGACCAAGGCGGGATTTGCCGATCTGCCGCGGGTTATTGATTACATCGAAAAGGTACGGGCCGACATCATCGAGAATGTGGCTCCCTTCATTGTCAAGGAGGACGAAGACGGCGACGAAACGAGTGACGAGAGGCTTGGCAATCCCTTCGAGAGGTACGAAATCAATGTGCTTGTGGCGGACGGTGACGCGGCCGGCGCGCCGGTCATCGAAGAATTGCATCCGACCCTCGGAAATCTCATCGGCCATATCGACTACATTTCCACACGTGGAGTCTTGATAACAAATTTCCGCCTGATCAAAGCGGGCGCCCTGCACCGTGCCAATGGCGGCTATCTCTTGCTCGATATTCGCAGTCTTCTAACCGAGCCATTCAGCTGGACGGCATTGAAGCGAGCGATACTGCAGGGTGAAATCAGGATCGAAGACGTCAGCCGCTTCCTGGGTTTCACCAGTACCGTTTCACTTGAGCCCGACCCCATCCCGCTGAAGGTCAAGGTCGTCCTGTTCGGCGATCGATTGCTCTATTTCCTGTTAGCCGCCTATGACCCTGAAGTCAGTCAGCACTTCAAGGTACTGGCGGATTTCGAGAACGACTTGGAACGCACACCCGGGAACGAGGAGCTCCTGGCGCGTTTCATCGCCACGATAACCCAGCGCGACGCACTCAAGCCATTCGATCGCGAGGCTGTCGGCCTCGTGTTGGAATATGCTGCACGTCTCGCCGATCATTCAAATAAGCTCACGCTGCTCCTGGAAAAGCTTCGTGATGTTCTGAGCGAATCCGATTTTTGGGCCGGGGATGCCAAACGCAGCACGGTATCACGTGTTGATGTCGAACGGGCATTGACCGCTCGGATCGAGCGCGCCTCTCGTATCAGGGATCGCGTGCAGGAATCGATCCTTGAAGAGGTTGCGCTCATCGACACGACGGGCTCGAAGACAGGTCAAATCAACGGTCTGAGTGTCAGCGAACTTGGCGGATTTTCATTCGGACGTCCGACGCGGATCACATGTCAGGTTAGGCCGGGCGCTGGAAAAGTCGTCGATATAGAGCGCGAAGTCGAGTTGGGCGGGCCGATCCATTCGAAAGGCGTATTGATCCTGTCCGGTTTTCTGGCGGGCCGTTACGCGCTCGATGTCCCAATGTCACTTTATGCGAGCTTGGTGTTTGAACAATCTTATAGCGGCGTGGAGGGTGACAGCGCATCTTCCGCCGAACTCTACGCCCTTATGTCGGCTCTGGCCGACATTCCATTGCGGCAAGATTTGGCAGTCACAGGTTCGGTCAATCAACGCGGTGAAGTTCAAGCAATTGGCGGCGTCAACGAGAAAATCGAAGGCTTTTTTGACATTTGCAAAGCGCGCGGCCTTACCGGCAGTCAAGGCGTCCTTATTCCCAATTCCAACGTTCAGCATCTGATGTTGCGTCGTGACGTGGTAGAGGCCTGTATGGCTGGCAAATTTGCGATTTATCCCGTGAGCACGGTCTATGAAGGCATTGCTTTACTGACGGGAGTCGGGGCCGGCGAGCGCGGCCCGGATGGCGAATACCCCGGCGGCAGCATCAATCGCCGGATAGAGGATCAGCTGCGATCGTTCGCCAATATTCGAAAAATCTTCGGCCGCTCACCCGAGCGCGCCGTCTCGGCCGATCAGTCATGACCCAGCAGCTCGAATTCAGACGGATCGTCCTGGGGTTGCCCTACAATAGGCCCGGTCACGGCATGCGCTTGGCGACCGAGCTCGCCCATCTTCTCCAGCTCGATCTATTTGGACTGTTTGTCGAAGAGGAGAGCCTCAGAGGCCTTGCCGCACTGCCCTTTGCACGTGAATTCCGGCCTCTCGGCGGCGGCTGGCAACCGCTCAATATGGAGCAATTGTCTCGCGATTTTGAGATTGCCGGGAAAAGCGCCGAGAAAGTTTTCACTGAGGCAGCAAAAACTCTTCGAACAACTTGCAAGTTCGAGGTTGTTCGAGGCTCGATGGCAGAAACGATCGCGTCGATTTCTCGTGCCGGCGACATCGTTTTGATTACGGAACCGGAAGGCGCCGCAGATCGAACATCCCCTCAATTCCTTTCAAGCCTCAATGCAGCCTTGCGCTCGGCGGCAGCCGTGCTGCTCGTGCCAAGCCGAATAGCACGCCATTCTGGCGCCATTGTCGCCGTGGCTCATGAACCTGACGATCCGAGCATCGATGTCGCTAAAGCAATTGCGCTCGCATCCAGAGAGGAACTTGTTGTCCTTGAGACGGCCCAATCCGGCATCGGGGCCGCAGTAGGGAACGTCGCAGAGAGGCTGATCGTTATTTCAAGGGTCCCTGGATCGTCTCCGTCGGCAATTGCATCGTTGCGGCGCGTTCCGATATTGATCGTTGATCGGACGCGGGGAAAATTCGGAATCGATCGAAGTTCCAGACTCGAGGTCGAAGACTTCGAAGCGAAACAATAGTGGAGGCATGAATGTCGAATGCAAAAATCAACAGCGGCGATTGGGTGGTGGTGTGCGACGGCCGTAAGGCGCTCATTCTGGAAAACATTGGCGACCAGAAATTTCCAAATTTGCGAACGATCGAAACGCGCGAACAAAAAGACCCTCCGACGCGCGAGCAGGGAACGTCCGGTCCGGGCAGTACGCATCCGTCGGTTGGAACAGCGCGAAGCAGTGTCGATCAAACGGACTGGCATGACGAGGCCGAGCGAACGTTTCTGCATGCCTTAGTGAGCCACCTCGACACTGCCATCAGGGCTGGGCAAACGAAACACCTTTTCGTGGTGGCACCGCCGCGCGCTCTTGGCATGTTGCGGCAGGTCTATACCACGCCTATCCGGAATGCCTTGAAGGAAGAGGTGGACAAAGACCTCGTGCATGCGCCGGTTCGTGACATCGAGAAGCGATTTTCGTAAAGACTCGCGCCTTCAGCAATCTTGGCACGCGAAACTGTCTAACCCGCCGGAGTCAATGACCGGCGTTTGATCCGCATTGCTTTCGAATATCTCTGCGAAGCATGAAATATTTTTATCGTCGTGAGATCGAAGCCGATGAATCACACCACGACCAGGGACCAGCGCGCATTGTTCGCGTGACTGCAGTCGCGACGCTTTGAACTGCAAAATTGATCTTTCTCAAAGCAACACGGCGCCGATCGCGCAATGGTGCTGCCGTTATTCGGGAACGGCCTTGGGAAGACGCAGCTTATCTGACTGATTTTGCTTCAATATTGGGAATGCCCGATGCGTCGTCATAAGAGCTACGAACAAGATGAAAGCAAGCACGTGATGTCACGACGATCCTTCTTGAGCGGTTCGGGCGGCGGCGCGGCAGGGATCATGATGCTGGATTCCGTCGGCGGCTTGCTTAATTCCGAAGCGCGCGCGGCCGAAACATCGATCGTCGGGCCTGAGCCGGTTTCCATCGTGCTTGATGTGAACGGCACCTCGCGGACTGTTTCCGTCGAGCCGCGCATGACGCTCGCCGAAGTCCTGCGAGGCCCACTCGATTTGACCGGCACCAAAATCGGTTGCGATCGCGGCTCCTGCTCGGCCTGCACCGTCTGGCTCGATCAGGTGCCGACTGCATCATGCATGATGCTCGCAATCGACGCCGTAGGTCGGAAGATTACGACGATCGAAGGCTTGGCACAGGACGACAAACTACATCCTGTTCAGACCGCTTTCATTGAACACGATGCATTGCAGTGCGGATTCTGCACGCCTGGGCTCGTCATGAGCTGCGCAGCGCTGGTCGAAAAAAATCCCAGTCCGACGCTCGATGACGTGAAGGCTGCAACCAGCGGCCACCTCTGTCGCTGCGGCGCCTACCCCCACGTGTTCGACGCCACACTCGACGCCGCCAAATCCAGGAAATCATGACAATGGCGAACACGCGCGCCCAACGCCATCCGGTCGGTATCAGCAGCGTTTCGGTTGCCGACATCGAGCGCGTTGTTTCTGCCGACGAGGCGCCGCCCCTTGCGGTCAATGCGAAGCTCGCGGTGATAGGCAAACCGGTGCCGCGCATCGACGGCCATGCCAAGGTGACGGGTGCTGCTCGGTTCACGGTGGATGTGAAACTTCCTGGCATGTTGCATGCACGTCTGCTGCGATCAGAGTACGCGCATGCTCAAATCGTCTCGATCGATGCCAGAGCGGCCGAGAAATATCCAGGGGTACGCGCTGTGCATCTCATCAGCCAGCACGTTGGGCGCGCGGTTGAGAGTTCGGAGTCGAGTCCTGCAGGAAATAATCACCGTGTACTCTATATCGGCGATCCGATTGCGGCAGTCGCCGCAACGACTCGCGAAACCGCTCAGGCAGCCCTCGATTTAATCAAGGTCTCCTACCAGCCGCTTCCGTTTGTCGTTGACATCGAGGATGCGCGCAAGATCGACGCACCACTGGTGTTTCAAGGGCCGGTGCACGGCGAGAGCTTCGCTGGTGGAGGCATGACTGGTTCGGGCGTGTCACAACAGGGGAACGTCCGAGGCCCGGTCAAGTCCGGTTCGCGCGGTAATATTACGCAAGGATTCTCGGAAGCCGATGTGGTCGTGGAGGGGGAATATCGCACGCAAGTGCAAACCCATTGCTGCCTCGAGACCCATGCGGTCGTCGCCGATTGGCGAGCGGACGGTCTCACGGTTTACATGTCCACGCAATATACGGCGGGAGTGCGCAACGAAATCGCAAAGGCGTTTGGTCTGCCGCGCAGCCGGATTCGTGTAGTCGTTGAGGCTATGGGCGGCGGCTTCGGTTCGAAATCGAGTGCCGCCGACTACGTCCGAGCCGCAGTTGCGCTCTCACGCAAAGCGGGCGCTCCGGTTCGGCTCGTGCTCGACCGCGAAGAGGAACAACTCGACAGCGGCAATCGACCGGCAACCGTTCAGCGCCTGCGCATCGGGGCGCGGAGGAACGGCGTGCTCACGGCAATTGCACTCGACACTTACGGCACTGCCGGCGTCGGTCTTGGCGCCGGCGTCGGGAACATTGCCGAGGCGATGTACCAATGCCCGAATTTTGAAATCGCGCAGTCCGACGTTTTCATCAACGCAGGACCGGGATGCCCGATGCGCGCGCCGGGCAATGTGCCGGGCGCCTTTGCGCTCGAACAGTCGATCGACGAGCTCGCCGAGAAGCTGAAGATGGATCCTGTGGCGTTGCACGACCTGATCGATCAAAGCCCGGTGCGACGCGAGGAGCGAAAAATCGGAGCGGCGCGGATCGGATGGGCTCGGCGTCACGCTCCGGCGGCCGATAATGGACCGATCAAGCGCGGAATTGGAATGGCTCAATCATTCTGGGGCGCCAATGTACAGACCAATTCAGCCTGCGAGGTTCGCATTCTGCGCGACGGATCGGTTGAGGTGCTTTCAAGCGTTCAAGACATCGGCACCGGCATCGGAACTGTGCTGGCCCAAGTCGTCGCCGAGGAATTGGGATTGCGCCCGAGCGATATCACGGTGCGAATCGGCGATACGGAATTTCCAGCGGGGCCGCCCTCCTACGGCAGCATGACGACGGCCTCGATCACGCCGCCGGCGCGAAATGCGGCTTATCAAGTACTGCAAAAGCTTAAAGACATAGTCGCGTCATCTCTGGGTGCCGCGCCCGAAAATTTGGTGGCGCGCGGTGGCCGGATCACGACACCCGATGGCACGCGCGGTATCGGATTTCGCGAGGCTGCGGCGCAATTGCGAACTGACCAGATCAGCGCGACTGCGAGCCGCTCCGACGACTACGGCGGTTTTGCCCGAAAATTTGGCGATATGGCATCAGCGCAACGGCATCTGGGCGGGGCGCAGTTTGCGCAGGTTGCGGTCGACACGGAGACCGGCACAGTCCGTGTCGAGCGCTTCGTGGCGGTACAGGATTGCGGCCGCCCGATGAACCCGCGTCAAATCGAAAGCCAGGTGCAGGGCGGAATCCTGCAAGGGATTTCCTACGCCTTGTTCGAAGAGCGGATTTTCGACCGCGGCAGCGGACACATGCTCAACGCAGATCTCGAACATTACAAAATTCTGGGCCCGCGCGAAACGCCGACGATCGAAGTTCATCTGCTCGAGCATTATCAAGGCATGAGCTCAACTGATGCATACGGAATTGCCGAGCCCTCGAACATCGCAACGGCGCCTGCCATTGCCAATGCCATCTACAACGCCATCGGGGTGCGCGTTCGCCAGCTGCCCATGACGCCAGCAATGATCCTGAGCGCGCTGGGCCGCATTCCGAAACAGAGTACACGGACATGAAGAATTTTGAGTGGACGAGCCCGCGCGGGTTGGCCGAAGCCAGCAAGGCAGAAGCCGTCGTCGTTGCTGACGCGATGGCGAGCAAGGACGGTCATCCCTCGGCTGACGGCGTTGTGTTTAAGGCCGGAGGAATCGATCTCTTGGACCTCATGAAAGACGGTCTGCTCACTCCGCGTCGGTTGGTGAATTTGCGGACAATTCCCGGGCTGGACCTTATTGCGCAGGGAAAAAGTGGTGAGGTGCGCATCGGAGCCAATGTCACGCTGGCTCGCCTTGCCGACGATCCCTTGCTGCGTGCGCGTTATCGCGCGCTGGCCGATGCCGCTAATTGTTCGGCGAGCCCGCAAATAAGGGCTGTCGCCACCATCGGCGGCAATCTGTTGCAGCGGCCGCGCTGTTGGTATTTCCGATCGCGCCATCATCACTGCGCACGCAAAGGCGGCACTGCCTGCTTCGCCTTTACCGGCGAGAATCAATATCATGCGATCTTCGATCATCATGGCTGTGCCATCGTGCATCCATCGACGGCCGCCACAGCATTGGTTGCGTTCGGCGCCAAGGTTGAATTGATGCAGACGGACGGCGCAAGACGCGTCGTGGACCTCGAGAGATTTTTCGTGCTGCCAGATGCCGACATTCAACGCGAAAACAGTCTCAAAGCGGGGGAAATACTCACCGGCATCCTGCTTCCGGCCCAGACGTCCGGGGTCACATCCGTCCACCTCAAGCACAGCGAGAAGGATTCCTTCGACTGGCCAAGCGCTGACGTTGCGGTCATGCTGGAAAGGAATACGAACGGCGTGTGTCGTCGCGCCTCCGTTGTCCTCGGCGCCGCCGCACCGGTGCCGCATCGCGCCAAAACAGCCGAAGCAGCGCTCATCGGGAAACGGATCAATGAGCAGTCGGCCCGTGCCGCCGCCGAAGCTGCTCTCGTTGGCGCGACGCCGCTCAGCAAGAACGCATACAAATTGCCGATTTTCATGACGCTCGTCCGCCGCGCGGTTCTGGCGGCAGCAGCCTGACCGGGAGACAAAATCATGATGACGCGAAGACAAACAAATGCGGGATTGCTCTCGGCCGCGGTTGCTGGAAGTTCGGCGCTAGCCGCGCAGGAAAAGCCAACCATGAAACTGCCTCCGCCACGGACGAAAGGAGGCAAACCGCTCATTGAGGCGCTGCAATTGCGGCGCTCGATCCGCGCCTACGCCGAGAAGCCGCTTCCGCCGCAGGTCTTATCCGAGCTGCTATGGGCGGCTTTCGGGATCAATCGGCCATCCGGAGATCGGACCGCGCCGTACTGGCGGCACGTGATGGTCATCGACGTCTATGCGGCAATGGCCGATGCCGTTTGGCTGTACGAGCCCAAAAGCCACACGCTCGTGCAACATAGGCGCGGTGATATCCGCGCCCAAACCGGGCTCCAGGATTTTGTCGCTACGGCCCCGCTCAATCTCGTCTATGTCGCGCACGGCGAGCGCATGCAAGATATCTCTCCCGAGGATCGCCGACTCTATGCCTCGGTCGACGCCGGTTTCATCGGGCAGAACGTGTATTTGTTCTGCGCCTCCGAAGGTCTTGCCACGGTGTTTCGGGGTGCCGTTGATTTCAAGAAGCTTGCACAGGCCATGCAGCTTCCCGAAACCCAGTTCGTAACGTTTGCTCAGACCGTCGGATATCCAAAATAGCATCCCTCCGGGATGCCAGCGATTTCGGCAAAGAGGCAGGTCATGGGGATTGCAATCACTCTCGCACAGTATCTTCTCGACAGGAAAATTGCATACGATCTCGTGCCCCATCCGCACACGGAAACAGCCTTGGCAAGTGCCGCCGCGAGCAAGTTATCAGCTGAGAGCGTCATCAAGGCGGTCGTTCTCAAAGGCACAGACGGGTTCATGCTCGCGCTGCTTCCGGCCTCGCGCCACATCAAGTTTGATGCGCTTCGGAAGCTGCTCGGCAGTGAAGTGGACATCGCCAACGAGGAGCAGGTGGAGACGCTCTTTCTCGATTGCGAGCCTGGCTCAGTCCCTGCGCTCGGGGCCGCATACGGACTCGATGTCGTGGTCGATGATAGCTTGGCCCAGCAGCCGGAACTCTACTTGGAGGCCGGCGATCACGCCCATTTAGTTCATATCAGCGGTACGAATTTTCGGAAACTGATGAACGATGCTCGACATGGACGGTTTTCCTGACGTGCCTGAAGTCGTCCAGCGTGTTAAGAGAAGTGCGTGCAGTCCAGCGCAACCATTAAAGGCGGTCGGCAAATCGTACTCGTTCCCGAGGTATGTCCGGTCGAAATCGGATTGGCGCACCAGCAGAACCTCGCCGACGAAAATACCGGCCGATCCGCCGTTCCCGCATTGTTGATTTGGCGCTGCGCGCCGGCCTTGCTCGTCACGCGTTCGGAGACGCGCTTACCTCGTTTCGACGGCGCTGTCGCAGCAATGCAAGCCGCTGGCTGGCCGGTCTTGTTGCGTAAGAGCGGCGGTGGAGCTTGCCCGCTCGGACCCGGGACCGTGCAGGTCTCGATGATCGAGGCGGTTTCCTCGGATGCGACAATGAATGCCAAATACACCGCCCTCGCACGACTCCTTCAATTCACGCTTTCTACTTTTCAAATCGTCTGTCAGACCGGATCGGTTGCAGGCGCCTTTTGTCCCGGGAAATATGATTTGTCGGTTCAAGGCAAGAAAATCGCCGGCATGTCTCAGCATTGGTTCCGCAATCGCTGCGGAGTCCGCTGTGTCATCACGGCGGCTTCCGTCAACATTGAAGAAACGCCCCACGTGCTCGCCGACGTCGTCAATCGATTTTACAGCAGTGCTGGTAGCCCGCTTCGCTGCCAGGCGGCCGTTCTGACCAACCTGCGACTGTGCGCCGCAGCCGATCATGCTGCCGGCTCCAAATTGGCATCAGCGGTTATGCATCAGCTTTGCTCGGCCGCGGATATGCTCGGCGAGTCGAACCGCGAGGATTTCCCTCGAAACCTGAGCCTTCCTTCGCTCATTTCCCAGCCGCATGACTGATCGACATAAATCTGTAAGTTAGATTGACGGTATGAAATCATGGTGACGCCTTGCCAATGTGCAGTGCAGCATTTTTTGTTTTGATGCGATCAACACACGATCCGCGCAGTATTTTTGGTTTTGACCCAGATCAACACGTGATCCTTTTAACAGGCCAATAATTTTACAAATTTTTGAATGGCCTTCGGGCGTACGCGCAGTCACGGCCATTCGATCAAGAGAGGGCAGAGTCATGAACAGCTTCTGGATCGTCATTCTCAGCGTACTGACCGTCTATTTGGCCTACAACCTGTACGCCAAACGCATCGACCGGAGTGTCATCCAGCCCGATGCCAAACGGGCGACGCCAGCCCGCATGTACATGGACGGCGTCGATTTCATGCCGACCAGCCGCAATGTGCTGTTCGGCTATCACTTCAAGGCAATCGCGGCCGCCGGCCCGATCGTCGGACCGATCACGGCCGCAAACCTGTGGGGCTGGGCGCCCTCGCTGGCCTGGCTGATCTTGGGTGTCAGCTTCATTGGCTGGGCGAGCGATTACTCGGCAATCATGGTGGCAGTGCGCAACGACGGCAACAGCCTGTCGGCCATCGCGCATCGGCTGATCGCTCCCCGCACGCGTACGATCCTGTTCGTGTTCATCTTCTTCTATTTGATGCTGCTGGCCGGCGCGTTCATCGGAATTTTGGCTGCGACCCTGTCCGCGCGACCGGATGTACCGTTCGGCATCGTGATGCTCGGCCTGATGGGGCTGCTGGCGGGCCAGATGATGTACCGCTGGAAGATGGGCATCACTGGCGTCACCGCCGTCGTCGTCGCCATCACGATCGGCGCCATGGCGCTGGGACCCTGGGGACAGCATCGGGACTCGGCCGGCGCGCTGGTGCAAGGTCCGGTGGCTGCCGCGGTAACCTGGATTAACAGCCAGGTCGACAGCATTACGGGCAACCAAGCGCTCATCGCGGTCCAGGATCCAACGATGGCGGATCCGAGGATTCCGGCTCCGGGTGCGGATGGCAAACGCCCGACAACAGCTGCCTATGACGCGGCTGCCGGTCTGCTTAAGACGCTGCCGAATTACCTATTCTGGATGGTGTTCCTGTTCGCGTTCAGCTACCTCGGCGCCAATCTGCCGATCTGGCGGTTCGCGCAGCCGGTGAATTACATCGGTTTCTGGATCACGCTCATAACCGTCCTGCTCAGCGCGGCGGGCATGATCGTCGCGCCGCTGCTTGGAACGAAAGACATGGCGGGCAATCTGATTGGCGCTTTTGCGTTGCCTGCCTTCAAGGACCTTGGCTTCGCGATCCAACCGGGTCAGGCCTGGCAACCGTTGTGGCCGATGCTTTTCGTGACCATCGCCTGCGGCGCGATCTCGGGCTGGCACGCGCTGGTCGGCTCGGTAGGCACCGCGCGGCAGCTTGAATACGAGACCGACGGGCTGCCGGTCGGCGCCGGCGGCATGTTCGGCGAGAACGCGCTGGCGCTGCTGTCGCTCACCGCTGTCTCCATCGCCGGTGCCGGCGGCGGCGGCGGCCGCTTCGCTTTAGGCGTCGGCAAGCTCATCTATGCCGGCACCTTCGGGTTTATCCCCGAGGCCTTCGGCACGGCGCTTGGGTTCGGCACCTTCGTGATCATCGTGCTCACCGTGACCATCCTGGTCTTCCGCGTGATGCGTGTAACGCTCACCGAGTGGGTCGGTGATGCCATGCCGGCCGTGCGGAACATGCACGTGTCCAGCCTGATCTCGATGATCCTCACGGCCGCGCTCGTACTCACCGGCACCTGGGTCTATCTCTGGCAGATGTTCGGTGCGTCCAACCAGCTGATGGCGGCCTTGAGCCTGCTCGTCGTCGCGGTCTGGCTGAAGTCGGAAAAACGCAATCCGAGCTATGCGCTGGTACCGATGATCTTCATGTACGTGACCACGCTGGCGGCAACCGCCGTCACCGCGCGGAATCTCTACGTGACGATCGCGGCCAACCCGAAAATTATGGGGCTGCCGGTGTACGGCGCATGGGCCATGATCGCGGTCTCCGTGCTCCTGTTCGTGGCGGCCATCCTCATCGGATGGGATGGGTACAAGGCTTATCTCCGCTATCACGCGACACCCAGCCCGCGGGTGCGTTCGGTTCCCGCGGAATAGGCCCGCCCATGTCAGTCCAGCGCGCGCTCGGCGATCGCTTGCATGGCTTCGAAGAAGTCGCGCGCTGGCTGCCGTTGATCGGGCAGCGAGACGTGTATCTGGAAATGGGGCTCGGCGCGGCGGATGGACAACCGTTTGACGTCCAATCCGGCGCGCCGGGCTTCGGCCAACAGCGCATCGGCGAACGTGAGTGCTGCGGCGGTGCCATAATGCACGACGAGGTCACCGGTAGCCGAGGCTTGCCGAACCAGCCATTCTGTTGGCACGCGGCGGATCGCTTCGCGACCGGACCAGCTCGCCGCGTCGAGCGCTTCGAACTCCAATTGGGCCACCTGGCGCAACACGCCGCGGATGATGAGGGTATCGCGACGGCCGCGGGCGCGGCCGAGCGCCCACATCCACGGCGTATCGCGCGGCTCGAGGAAGACGACCATCGTCACGCTGGCGAACGGCGCCTTGCCGTCGCGGATCACCATCTCGACCGCGCTCGAGCCCAACCATCGCACGGTGGTGCGCTCGCCGAGCACCGGCAAGCCGCCCTGCATCCAGCGCATGAGCTCGCGTCCCTTGCGGATGTTCCAGATCGTGCCGGCGGCGAACCAGGCGACGACAGCGACCGCAGCGATAGCGATGAGTTCCGTCATGGCGGAGGGGACGATAGCACGTCCGTCGCCCGCCGGTGGAGACGCGCGGTGCGCGAGTTCATTTACGGCATGACCAGCTACGAGTTCGTGCAGCAGGCGCTGGAAATGCGCGCTTCAATGCAAAAGCTGTTCTTGGTCGGCGTGTTCGGAGACATGCTCGGCGTGCCGATCCTGCCGCCGTATTATGGGCTGCGCCTGCTGCCCTGGGTGGTGCCGGAGATCGAGGCGTGGAAACGCGAGGTTCTCCGCGAGCGCGAGCTGGGCGACAGCCACGAACATCACCTGCACGGACTTTGAGAGGAGACGGCCATGACCGAGCAAGAAAAGTCAGAAGCGGAAAAGAGCTGGTTGCAGGCCATCCGCGAAACCATCTACGGCATGGCCGCCCATGACATGAGCCGCGCGGCCTTGCGCACGCGTGCCTCGATGGAGCACCTCTTCATCCTCATCACGATGGGCGACCTGCTGGGCATCCCGATTCTGCCGCCCTACTACAGCCTTCGCCTCTTGCCCTATGTCGTACCGCAGATCGCCACCTGGAAACGGCGCATGTTGCGTGAGAAGGACGTCGCGGATGCGATGTTCTAGGGGGCGATGATGGGATTTAAGGACGTGTTACTGCAGCACCCCGAACGCCGGTACATCATGTTCGGCGGTGCCGGCGGGGTTGGCAAGACCACCTTCTCCGCGGCAGCGGCTTATTGGCTCGCGAGTCACGGCAAGAAGGTGCTCGTCTTCTCCGTGGACCCGCAGGCGTCGCTCACCGACATCTTCAAGCGCAACATCTTCGGCAAAGGTCCCGTCGAGATCATGAAAAACCTCTGGGCCCAGGAGATCGATGCCGACAGCCACATCAAGAGATACCAGCAGGAAATTCGTCAGAAGATTCTGGACATGTACGGCATGCCCGCCGTGCCCGAGGAGATTGAGCGCTACATCCAGGCGGCGAGCGCCGAGCCGGCGATGGAAGAGAGCGCAATGTTCGATGCCGTCGTCGATGTCGTCATGAAGGGCGACTACGACTACTACATCTACGATCTCGTCCCGCTCGGCCATGCGCTCTACTACCTGTCGATGGCCAAGGTCTACGACGAGTGGATCAACAAGGTCACCAAGCTGCGGGAGGAGATGCGCGAATACGAGGAGATGGTTAGCAGGCTTCGGCGTGAGAAAGAATCCGAGCAGGACCAGATCCTACAGGAGCTACTCTACATCAAGAACCGCATCAACACCTCGGCCGGAATCCTCACGGACAAGGCGAAGACGGCTTTCTTCTTTGTGGTGATCCCCGAAGTCGCGATCATCAACGACACGCAGAAGGCGGCCAGGATGTTTGCGCAATTCAACGTTCCGGTCGCAGGTTACGTCGTGAATCGGGTTATCCCGCGCGAATTGCTGAACCAGAACATCCCGGAGTACCTGCGCCGCCGGATTGCCATGCAGGATCAACACATGGGCGACTTGCGGACGGCCTTCGGCGACCAGCTGTTGGCGCTGGTGTCGGAAATGGATCGCGACGTTACGGGGCTGGCGATGATTGAGAAGCTGGCCACCGTCATGTTCGCCTAGCGGAGATCGCCATGCCAGAAATCACGATGCCGATGGGCCGATACCTTCGCGAGCACTCCACGCTGAAGTATTTCTTCTTCGGCGGCAAGGGCGGGGTCGGCAAGACCGTTTTTGCCGGTGCCGCCGCCATAGGGCTCGCCCAGCAGGGACGCCGGACGCTGCTCGTGTCCACCAATCCCGTGCACAGCCTGACGAGCCTGTTCGGCCGGGACATGCTCGGTAAGCACGTTCCCATTGAGGGCGTGCCAAATCTTTGGGCTTATGAGATCGACACGCGGCAAAGCATCGAGCGCAGCAAGGTGGAGATTCGAGAGAAGATCCGGTGGTTTCTCAAGTTCGCCGACATCACCACCAAGGCCGACGACTTCGTCGACTCGGCGACGATGAACCCCGCGTTCGAAGAATCGGCGATGTTCGAGAACATGATCGATCTGATGTTCAAGAACGAATACGACGCCTATGTCTTCGACACCGCGCCCACGGCCAATGCGCGGCGACTCCTCGGCATGTCGACGGTCTACTCGTTGTGGGTCAACAAGATGCTCAAGAGCCGCGAGGAGGCGCGGACCCTTCGGGAAATGCTGTCCTTCACGAAGAAGAAGGAAACCGACCCGTTGATGGACTACCTCGTCACCTTCCGCGACCGGATGGAGCACGCGCGCAAGCTCCTCTCAGACCCGGCACTCACGTCCTTCTTCTTTGTAACGCTGCCGGAGGCGCTGCCCATCGCGGTGGTCACGCGCTTCATCCAGTGGTTCAAGGACTTCGGCATCCCCGTCGGCGGTGTCTTGGTCAATATGGTCATCGACCCAGCGTCGGTCGGCCCGAACTCCGCCGAGTTCGTCAAGAATCGCGTGGCTATGCAGCAGGAGCATATGCAGACGATCTGGCGGGAGTTTGACGATAGCGTCCGTGCCATCGTGCCGCTGTTCGAGACCGAGGTCCGCGGCGTGTCGATGCTCCAGCGTCTGTGCGATGCCATTTTTGCAGCGGACGGCGCGAAGCCTCCGGCCAGCGAAAGTGCGGCACAACCTCAGAAAGCTCGGGCCACCTGAGCGGCTCGGGCAGCTTACGATTTTGCCTCGGCAAACTGGTCGTAGGCGCGAAGCGCATCCCCTCCGAATACCGCTGCCGGTCCGCCTCCCATATAGACGGCAAGGGCGACGGTCTCGGCAATTTCCTCCCGGCTTGCCCCGTGCTGATGGGCCATCTTCGTGTGGTAGCCGACGCAGCCCTCACAATGGATAGCGATTCCGATCGCGAGCGCCATAAGCTCCTTCGTTTTCACATCGATGGCTTTTGAGGCCGTTGCCGCCCTCGCAAGGGCTCCAAAAGCCTTCGCGGTATCGGGCGCACGTTGTTGCAACAGCCCGACCCCAGAAATGACGTCGTTCGCAATTCCTTTAAAGTCCTTGCTCATAGAATGCTCCTTTTTAAGGACTGAATCGCACCGTCCGGGTCTGGTGGAATTGACCCAGGTCAAAGCTGCCCCGTGATCCATACCTTTATGTTGCTGACTTGAATTAACCAAAGGCCGGTCATGGGTTGGGAGCCAATCCGAAAGCGTCCTGAAGACCGCGTAGGCGCCAACCTCGTTGATTATGACGAGTGCGCGAGAACGTTCTCGTGGACGGACGCTCGTGCGCTGCTTGATGGTCTTCCCGGCGGCGGTCTCAACATTGCCCACGAGGCCGTTGATCGGCATGTTAAAGCGGGGCGGGGCGACAAGCTCGCGCTGCGCTGGATCAGCCGCGATAACTCCATTCGTGATTTCAGCTATTCAGCGCTTGGCGCTGCCGCGAATCGCTTCGCCAATGTTGTCAAGCAAAACGGAATCAGAAAAGGTGAGCGCATCTTCTCGCTGCTTGGACGTGTGCCGGAGCTCTACATAGCGGCGCTCGGCACGCTCAAGAATGGCAGTGTCTTCTCGCCGTTGTTTTCGGCTTTCGGGCCTGAGCCGATCAAAGCCCGTATGACGATCGGCGATGCGAGAGCCCTCATCACCACCGAAGCCTTCTATCGCCGCAAGATCGAGGCGTGGCGGAAAGAACTCCCCGGCTTGAAAACAGTGTTCTTGACGGAATGCTCGACCAATCTGCCACCGGACACGATCGATCTTGCCACGGCCTTGGCGCAAGCTTCGGATTCATGCGAGATCGCGCGGACAAATCCCGAAGACATGGCTCTGCTGCATTTCACCAGCGGCACCACCGGACGGCCGAAGGGTGCCGTGCACGTGCATGAAGCCGTCGTGGCTCACCACGTCACCGGCAAACTCGCGCTCGATTTTCATCAGGATGACATTTTCTGGTGCACCGCGGATCCCGGATGGATCACCGGGACCTCATATGGAATCATCTCGCCCCTGACGAACGGTGTGACAATGATCGTCGATCAGGCTGAGTTCGATGCCGAGCGTTGGTATCATATTCTGCAGGAGCAGAAAGTCACAGTCTGGTACACGGCGCCGACAGCCATCCGCATGCTGATGAAAACGGGCGCCGCATTTGCGAAACGCTTCGACTTGTCAAAATTGCGGCTCATGGCAAGCGTCGGTGAACCGCTAAATCCAGAAGCCGTAGTGTGGGGTGCAGAAGCTTTCGAAAAGCCGTTCCACGACAACTGGTGGCAGACCGAGACGGGCGGGATCATGATCTCGAATTTCCGTTCGATGGACGTGAAGCCGGGATCGATGGGCCGTCCGCTACCCGGTGTCACAGCTGGTATTGTCGAGCGCATCGAGGGTGGCGCGTTGCGTGAAATTACCAAGCCGATGGCCATGGGTGAGCTCGCATTGCGGCCAGGCTGGCCGTCCATGATGCGGGCCTACCTCAACGAAGAGGAACGATATCGAAAGTGCTTTGTCGGCGGCTGGTACCTGACCGGCGATCTCGCGATGCGCGACAGTGAAGGTTATTATTGGTTCGTCGGCCGCAGTGATGATGTCATCAAAAGCGCAGGCCATCTTATCGGCCCCTTTGAAGTGGAAAGTGCTCTGATGGAACATCGCGCTGTGGCTGAAGCCGGAGTGATCGGAATTCCCGAACCGACCGCCGGCGAGGTTGTCAAAGCCTATGTTGCGCTCAAGAACGGCTTTGAGCCGAGCGAGGCCTTGCGCAAGGAATTGCTCGGCCACGCGCGGCAGCGTCTCGGGCCCGCGGTCGCGCCGAAGGACATTGCCTTCCGGCAGAACCTGCCGAAGACGCGCAGCGGCAAGATCATGCGGCGATTGCTCAAGGCCCGCGAGCTCGGACTGCCGGAGGGCGATATTTCGACGCTTGAAAGCGAGGAGCGATGACAGCTTTGGCAGACAAGCCGCATTTGTCGCGCGAGCACGGATTGGATCTCCTGAAGCAGATGATCCGCATCCGCCGCTTCGAGGACAAATGCGCCGAACTCTATACGCAGGAGAAGATTCGCGGGTTCATGCACCTGTACGACGGCGAGGAAGCGATCGCGGTCGGCATCATTCCCGTGCTGGAAAAGCGCGACCGGCTGGTCACCACCTATCGTGAGCATGGGCAGGCGCTGGTGCGCGGCGTGTCGATGACCAAGGTCATGGCCGAAATGTACGGCAAGCAGGAAGGCTGCAGCCGCGGACGCGGCGGCTCAATGCATTTGTTCGACCGGGCCACCAATTTCTACGGCGGCAACGCCATCGTGGGGGGCGGTCTGCCGCTCGGCGTCGGCCTAGCGCTCGCCGACAAAATGCAAGGCAATGACATCGTGACCGCCTGTTTCTTTGGCGATGGCGCCGTTGCCGAAGGTGCATTTCACGAAAGCCTGAATCTGGCGGCGCTCTGGGGCCTGGCGGTGCTGTTTGTGTGCGAAAACAATCTCTATGCCATGGGAACGGCATTGGATCGCGCGCAATCGGAAACCGAAATTCAGAAAAAGGCGGCCTGCTATCGCATCACCTCCGAGACTGTCGATGGCATGGATGTCATTGCCGTCGAAGCCGCCGCGCGCCGGGCGATCCATGCGGTGAGAGAGACGCGCAAGCCCTACTTTCTGGAATGCCGGACCTATCGGCTGCGCGCGCATTCGATGTTCGATGCCCAGCTTTATCGCGACAGGGCCGAGGTCGATGCCTGGCGCCATAAGGAGCCAATCGTGCGCTTCCAAGGCTGGCTGGAGACCAATCACATGATTCATCCAGACGACGTGCCGCGGATGGAAGCGGAGATCGATGCCGAGATTGCCGGGGCAGTGGCCTTCGCCGAGGCGGGCACGTGGGAGCCGGTTGAGCAACTCACCCGCTTCACCTATGCCGAAAGCGCGGTCCCGGTCGGCCGGTGAGACTCCATGCAGCAGGACATTATGCAGCAACAGACGGTCCAAGCGCAGACGATTGAGACGACGTACCGTGAGGCGGTGCGCGAAGCCATTCGCGACGCGATCAAGCGTGATAGCCGGGTTTTTTTGATGGGCGAGGACATCGGCCGCTACGGCGGCTCCTACGCGGTGACCAAGGGCTTGCTTGCCGAGCTGGGCCCCGAGAAGATTCGCGATACGCCGCTGTCGGAGTCGGCATTTACCGGCGCCGGCATCGGTGCGGCGATGGCCGGCATGCGTCCGATCGTTGAGATCATGACGGTCAATTTCAGCCTGCTTGCTCTCGACCAGATCCTCAATACTGCGGCAACCGTGCGTCACATGTCGGGCAATCAGTTCGGCGCGCCGCTGGTGATCCGCATGGCGACCGGCGCCGGCCGCCAGCTCGCCGCCCAGCATTCGCACAGCCTGGAAGGCTGGTACGCGCATATTCCTGGCATCAAAGTGCTGGCGCCAGCCACGCTCGAGGATGCCCGCGGCATGCTGTGGACCGCCTTGCAGGATCCCGACCCGGTGCTGATTTTCGAAAACGTCATGCTCTACAACATGACCGGCAAGCTGGCCGCCGATGCCGGCGCGGTCGACATCGACAAGGCAGCCGTCCGCCGCCCCGGCCGCGACATTTCGCTCATCACCTACGGGGGCTCGCTCTGGAAGACGCTCGAGGCGGCCACGGCGCTCGCAACCGAGAACATCGAAGCCGAGGTTATCGATTTGCGAAGTTTGCGGCCGCTCGACGACGCGACCATAATGACTTCGGTTTCCAAAACCCGACGCGCGGTTATCATCGACGAGGGCTGGCGCAGCGGCAGCTTGGCAGCGGAAATCGGCATGCGTATCGTCGAGCAAGCCTTCTGGTCGCTCGACGCGCCGATCGGCCGGGTCTGCAGCGAGGAGGTGCCGATTCCTTATTCTCGTCATCTCGAAGACGCAGCGCTGCCGCAAGCCCCAAAGATCGTTGCGGCCGCCAAAGCGGCCCTCGGCCGCGCCTGAGGCAAAGCCGTGGTCGAGTTCCGCATGCCCTCTCTCGGCGCCGACATGGAGGCGGGCAAGCTTGTCGAATGGCTGGTCAAGCCCGGCGACTGGGTCAAGCGCGGCGATGTCGTCGCGATCGTCGACACCCAGAAGGGCGCAATCGAAATCGAGATCTACCAGTCTGGCCAGATCGAACAAATCCTCGTCGAACTCGACAGCAAGGTGCCGGTCGGGACTCCGCTGGCGCTGATTCGAACCGAAGGCGAGACCAAACCACAGGTCGCCGCTCCACCGCCGAAAGCCACCGCCGCAGCCCCGCCGCCACCTTCACCCGCTGCGGCGCCAAGTATCGCGCCGATGGCGCGGGCGCCCGTGCGCCCGCCTGCTGTGCCGATTGCCGCCGCGCCTCCCAGCGTTAAGCCGCTCCCGCAGGCATCGCCCGCGGCGCGGCGACTGGCCCAAGAGCACGCAATTGATCTCTCGACCGTGAAGGGCAGCGGTCCTGCGGGGAGCATCACCTATGCCGACGTCGAGCGCCAGCTCGGCAAGGCCGCTGCCCCGCCAGAGCGAAAACGTGCGCCATCTCTGGATTTCAACGCAATGCGAATGGCAATCGCCGCCGCAATGGCGCGATCAAAGCGAGAAATCCCGCATTATTATCTTGAGCATCAGGTCGACGTGACGCAATGCGAGCGATGGCTGATGCAGAAGAACCTGACGCGAACGCCTGACGATCGACTTCTATTCGCGGCGCTCGCCATAAAGAGCGTCGCCTTGGCGTCGCGCCGTTTTCCCGCCTTCAATGGATTTTATCGGGACAACAGGTTCGAGCCGGCGCAGGCCGTGCACGTCGGGGTGGCAATTGCCATCCGCGGCGGCGGGCTGACGGCGCCGGCGCTGCATGATGCCGATCAGTTATCGCTCGACGATCTGATGAGCCAGTTGCGCGACTTGGTCGCACGGACCCGTGCAGGGCGCATTCGCAGTTCGGAGATGTCCGACCCTACCATCACGGTATCGAATCTCGGCGAGCGCGGCGTCGAAGCCCTGTACGGCATCATATATCCTCCCCAGGTGGCAATTGTGGGGGTCGGAAAATCCGTATTGCGGCCATGGGTCGTGGATGGTGCCGTTGGACCACGATCCGTCATCACCCTGACTCTGTCCGGTGATCATCGGGTGACCGATGGACATGTCGGTGCGCTGTTCCTGGCCGAGATCGGCAATTTGCTGCAGGAGCCCGAAAAGCTATGAGCAACGTTGACATACGCCAAGCGGTGAACGAAGAGCTCAATAATATTGCGCCTGAAGTCGATATGGCGAGCGTCGATCCCGCTGCGGACCTGCGTGAAGTCATGGATATCGACTCGATGGACTTTCTCAACTTCATTACCGCAATTCACCATCGTCTCGGCATCGATATTCCTGAGATCGATTATCCGAAGCTTGTCACGCTTGCTGGGACAATCGCCTACCTGGAGGCGAAGCTCGCATCCGCCAAGGCCTGAGCGGCGGGCGGTCGCGAACACAATTGCGATCGTTAACACCTAATGTGCATCACCCGGCATGAAAAGCGTTCGGCTCGCGAAAGTCTATCAACTGCTCGAACCGGGGCCGGTTGTCTTTCTGACGACGGCGCGCGGCGGTCAACGCAATATGATGACCATGTCATGGCACATGATGATCGAGTTCGAGCCCCCGATGGTTGCGTGTGTCGTCAGCGCTTCCAACCATAGCTTCGCCGCCTTGCAGGCAACTGGAGAATGCGTGATTGCGATTCCCGCACGCAAGCTGGCGTCGACCGTCGTGAAAGTTGGCAATTGCTCGGGACGCGACATCGATAAAATTCACGCGTTCGGCCTGACGGCGAGGCCGGCAAAGTTCGTGGCGGCTCCGCTGCTGGAAGAGTGCTTTGCCAATCTCGAGTGTCGCGTCGCTGACAGGCAACTCGTGAAAAAGTACAACATATTCATCCTCGAAGTTGTGCAAGCTTGGATTGATCCGGGCCAACGAAATCCAAAGACCATGCATCATCACGGCTTTGGCAAGTTCGTAATTGATGGCGACACAATTAAACTCAAATCGCGCATGCGATGAGGCTTGTCAGCCGACTTTCCCAATTTATCGAAGAATGCCTTTTATTTGCAGCAAACCGGCGCTCGTAACCTAATGCCGCTTGAAATACTGTACGGCGCGCTCATGTTTTTCGGCTGCGGCCCTGGTCGGGAATGTCCCAAGATTGCGCCGCCGGCCGGTCTTTCGATCCTTCTTGCGTGAATAGAGCCGAAACTTTCCGGATGGGAGCTTACGTATCAAAACCGCGTCCTCCTCGATAACATTGGCTGGTTTGAAGTCCGGATTGCATTATGCGATGCAACCCGGAGATTCAAAGCTCGCCGCAAGCCGCGCCCAGATCAAGCGGCTTTGATATTGATTTTCTTCTCAGGCTTTTGCGCCTCGGGTTTCTTTGGAAGGGTCACCGTGAGCACTCCCTTCTTGAAGCTTGCCTCGATCTTTTCGGCATCCACGCCTTCCGGAACGCGGAATTGACGCTCGAACGAACCAAAGTGACGCTCGCTGAGATAGTAGTCCTTTTTCTTCTCTTCCTTTTCTTCGCGCTTCTCGCCTTTGATCGTCAGATTGCCATTGGTGAGTTTCACCTCGATGTTCTTCTCGTCCATGCCCGGCAGCTCGGCTGTAAGCTCGTACCCTTTTTCGCTTTCCGTAATGTCGACGGCCGGGACACCGGCCCAGGACACTTCGCGCCGCCAAAATGGTTCAATCCCGAACATCGAGCGGCGGAACGGTGCGCGCCAGAAGTCCGGATCGAAGTCATCAAACAACCGATCGACCTCTCGGCGAAGGCTCTCAAACGGCCGCCACGTTTGCGGGGCCGGCCCTTGTTGTGTCTTCTCCTCAGTTTTCACTGGCAGTTTGGTTGCAGCTTCAGCCATGACAGATCCTCCATGCGTTGGCTTTTTCACTTCCAAGTTGTTTGAAAAGATTCCATTGATTTGCCTCGATCAATGCCGTCTTTTTTGTAGTTCCTCGTCAATTAGGTGCCCATTCCGATCTGGCGCGTGATCAAATTGTCGATAACGGCGCGCACGCCGGGAGTTGACTCAGCTGCCACGCGGATGGCCTGCTTTTCTGCATCGGATCTCGTGATGCCCCAAATGTCGACAACCCCTCCATTCACCGTGACATTCAACAGCATCGTATGAGCCCAGGGCTGCTCCTTCAGACGCGCGAGCACTTTGTCGCGAACCGTCGAATCCGTGAGTGGGATATCCAATCCTTTGCGAGCGCTCGCCACCGCCTGCACGAGATTGGCTCGGCTCACGATCCCGACCAGCTGCCCGTTGCTGATGATCGGGACGCGTTTGATGGAATGCTTTTCGAGCAAGGACGCAATCTCATGCAACGCCGCGTCCGGGGTCGCGGTAATGACGTTGCGCGTCATGACGTCGGCGACCTTTAGAGCATGCGCCTTGGTGTAATCTGCCGCGAGCGTTTCCTCTCCGACGAACACACGCAGCCACCAGGGCCGCCGTCGTTCGGTTCCTGCTTCGGAGCGATGCAACAAGTCGCCTTCACTGATGATGCCGACGACCTTGCCTTTTTCATCCACGACGGGCACTGCGCTGATCCGCCGCTCCAAGAATATTTTGGCAACATCTTTGACGGAATTTGAAGGCTTCACGGTGACCACAGGGGCAACCATAACGTCGCGGGCTTTCATTATTCATCTCCTCATTGCGCCAGTTTTCAGCAAGTACCGGCAGCAAATACCGAATTGCATGCTAGGCAAGCCAAGCCACCCAGCTTTGACCTAAGTCAATTTTCATCCGAATAAATCCCGCTATCTGACTGTTCTCGCCTTGTCATTGATGGAGGCGCTCGATGTCCTACAAGACGATCATGGTCTATGTGGACGCCGAAAGCGTTCCGCAACAGCGTGTTCGACTGGCCGCAGCTGTTGCGGAGAAATTCAGTTCGACATTGATCGGGCTTTCCGCGCTCGCAATGCGGCCGCCGGTCGCGACCGACGGCGTCGTCATTCCGGAAGTCCTCGATGCCGAAATCAAGCAGATGAATGCGACCCTCTCCCAAAAGGAAAACTGGTTCCGGGAATTTGCGGGCAAGCTGCATCAAAAACTTGAATGGCGATCGGCCATCGGCTTCCCAACCGATGTGCTTGTGCGCGAGGCAAGGGGCGCCGATCTCATCGTGATCGGGCGAAGCAAGCCGCAGGGAGACCTTTACAGCACGGTGAACCTGGCCGGAGCGGTGCTCAATGCCGGCCGTCCGGTTCTGGTTGTGCCCGATGGAATTGGTTCATTGCGAGCAAAACACGTCGTGATTGGCTGGAAGGATACCCGCGAGGCGCGGCGAGCCGTGCCTGACGCGCTTCCATTCTTACACGAGGCAGATAGCGTCGCGATTGTTGAAATCCATGACACCGATGAAACAGGGCTGGCGCAGAAAAATATCGACGATGTCGCCAATTTTTTGGGGCGGCACAAAATCAAAGCTGGTCCAAAGATCACACTTCAGCGCACGGGGTCGGATGCCGGACAGCTGCTACGGGTTGCCCAGGATGCCGGTGCAGACTTGCTCGTAACAGGAGCTTATGGACACAGCCGGCTCGGCGAATGGTTTTTTGGCGGGGTGACGCGAGCGCTTCTAACTTCAAGCCCGATTTGCTGTCTGATGTCCCATTGAGAGCTATCATCGCATCCATTCTTATGAGAGAGAATCCGTAGGCAGGCATTAACAGGAACTCTGATGGCGGGCATGAGCGATTCCAATGCCGTGATCGCGAGCAAGGGCCGGTGGGAACATTTCCCACATGCCGCTGATGTTGGAGTGCGAGGATTCGGCGCAACGCCGGCCGAAGCTTTTGAACACGCCGCGGAAGCGTTGACGGCGGTCGTAACGCACGCTCACGTCGAACCGCGTCATCCGGTCGAGGTGAATTGCGAGTCGCCGGACTTGGAACTTCTGTTCGTCGAATGGCTCAACGCCATCATTTATGAGATGGCGGTCCGCAACATGCTGTTTGGACGTTTTGTCGTGCAGATCGACGACACCCGCCTCAAGGGTAAATTGTGGGGTGAGCCAGTCGATGTCGAACGGCACGCTCCGGCTTGTGAGCCCAAGGGTGCGACTTATACGGCGCTCCAGGTTGCTGCTGATAGCAATGGAACTTGGTCAGCGGCCTGTATCGTGGACGTGTGAAGGACGGCGGCGATGGATCTCAATCGTTTCACGCGCGTGGACGACACGACCTGGCGCATCGAGCCTTACGGCGCGATGCGCGTCCCTGCAATCATCTATGCCGATGAAAATCTGATCCGCGACATGGACGACAAGGTTTATGAGCAGGCCGTGAATGTCGCGATGCTGCCAGGGATCGTTCAAGCATCCTATGCCATGCCCGACGCACACTGGGGCTATGGATTTCCGATTGGCGGAGTTGCCGCGTTCGACCCTGATCAAGGCGGAGTCGTGTCGGCGGGCGGGGTCGGTTTCGACATCTCCTGCGGCGTACGCACGATGCTGACGGGGCTCAAAGTGCCAGACATCCTGCCGTTGCAAAAATCGATCGCCGAATCGCTGTTTCGACAAATTCCTGCGGGCGTTGGAAGTACCGGTGCGATCACCCTCGATCCCGCGAGCATGGAAGCGATGCTGGCCGGCGGCGCCAAATGGGCGATCCGGCAAGGCTGGGGAGATTCGAAAGATCTCGAGCGGATTGAGGAGCAGGGTTTGATGGCCGGTGCTCTGCCCGACTGTGTATCCGATCGCGCCAAGGAGCGACAACGGCGAGAGATGGGCACACTCGGTTCTGGCAATCATTATCTCGAAGTTCAAGCGGTCGAGGAAATATTCGACGCGAACGTTGCCAGAGTTTTTGGGCTTGCGTTGAACGACGTGGTTGTCACGATCCATTGCGGATCACGCGGACTCGGCCACCAGATTGGAACGGAGTTTCTAAAGGAAATGGCCATTGCGGCGAAAGACTATGGCATCGAGCTTCCCGACCGCGAGCTTGCCTGTGCACCGATCAATTCGGATGTCGGTCAGCGTTATCTCGGGGCAATGCGGGCCGCGATCAATTGTGCGCTGGCCAACCGCGAAATTCTTGGCCACTACGCACGGCGCGTGTTTGACCACTTCTTTCCCGGACACGAGCTGCAACTCCTCTTCGATGTTTCACACAACACGTGCAAGCTCGAAACCCACGCGGTGACTGGCAAGCGCCGCAACCTTTTTGTTCATCGCAAAGGCGCGACGCGAGCCTTTGGACCGGGCCACGAAAGCCTGCCGTTGGCCTTGCGCTCCGTAGGGCAGCCTGTGTTGATTGGCGGCAGCATGGGGACCGGCTCGTACATCCTGGTCGGTCGGACAACCGGCGAGGAAAAGGCATTCTCATCCGCATGTCACGGCGCCGGCCGTGCCCTCTCTCGTCATGCCGCGCTCAAACAATGGAGCGGCCGCAAGATCGTCGACGATCTTGCGGCACAAGGCATTCTGATCAGAAGCCCCTCGACACGGGGTGTCGCGGAAGAGGCGCCCGGCGCCTACAAGGATGTCGGCGCGGTTGTGGCCGCGGCCGAGGCGGCCGGTCTCGCCGGAAGAGTGGCACGGTTGCGACCCCTGATTTGCATCAAGGGATAATGGCCTCAGACGCCGATCAGCTCCAAACGATTGATTTGAGTCAAAGCTTCGATTCGTACGTCGTTATTAATTGAAGAACCAAAATGCGGAACGGATTATTCCTGCATTTCCAGCGGACAGACATCGTGGGACCGCAAGACCATACCAAGAGTCGATCTATTTCCTCGAAAATTGTTTCCGAGAAGCCGCAAACTCACGGTCGGGCTCGCAGCTCGACCACTTCGCCTCTCCTTTCACTGCCGATCTTATGGCCGTTCGCGGCTGCTGCCATGGTGGGCAAGATTGCCACGCAATACCTCGATGGCATTGCAGATACATTATCGAAAAATCGCAAGCTTCAGAACCTCACTACACCGCAATGGACCACGCCAAATCGCATCGTTTTAGAATTGCCAACGATGCGTCTACGCGATTTCTCAACGCTACCCCATGGGACACCGACCCTTTTATGCGCTCCCTATGCATTGCATCGAGCAACCATCGCGGATTTCGCCCAGGGTCACAGCCTGGTCGAGGCCTTGCGGCGTGGCGCTCTATTCCGCGTGTTTGTCACGGATTGGCATTCCGCGACCCCGGAAATGCGCAATTTTTCCATCGATACTTATCTTGCCGATCTCAATGTTGCCGTGGATGAGTTGGAGCCGCCGGTCGATCTAATCGGTCTCTGCCAGGGCGGCTGGATGGCGTTGCTCTATGCTGCGCGTTTTCCAGAGAAAGTGAACCGGCTCGTTCTTGCCGGCGCGCCGGTTGATATCCGTGCCGGACAATCGCACGTATCGCGATTGGCTGCAGACGTCCCGCTGTCGGCATTCGAGACCATCGTACGTTTCGGTGACGGTCGGGTGCTGGGGCGTCACGTACTCGAATTTTGGACGCCGGGACTTGGTGCAGATGAGACCAATCGTATCCTGCAGATTTTGCCAGAGAGCGAAGGGAGCCGTGATCTTGAGAGGCGTTTTCAAGAGTGGAACCGCACGACAATCGATTTGCCCGGCACTTATTTTTTGCAAGTCGTTCGTTGGCTCTTTAAAGAAAATCAAATTGCCGAGAACCGCTTTGTCGCTCTTGGCCACCAGATCGCTCTTGCCAATATACGAAACCCGGTGTTTTTGCTTGCCGCGCGCGACGACAAACTGGTTGCTGTCGAACAACTTTTTGCGACAGCCCGCCTAGTTGGGACACCCAAGAGTGCGATCCAGATGACCATCGAGCCGTGCAGTCATCTGGGTCTGTTTCTTGGTCGTAAAACGCTCGCGGGAACATGGCAACGGATCGCTCGCTGGCTTCAGGAGGACATTGCCATCGGTCTGGCGTCATAGAGCCGGCACGCCTATCCCTTTCGCGGTTTGCTGGGGCGACGGGGCAAACCCGACCTGATACGGACAAAGTGACGTTTTGATCTGGCGCAAGGCAAACACCACCCGAGACCATAAAATTCAACCGTTTGTAACGGTTGTTAATCACCTTAGGCCGCCGATGCCGCAAAACGTCACGCGACGCCGTCTTATCGCTGGACTTCCATTTGTGCTCGCTGGCTGCGGGGCTGTTGCATCGGATCCTGGATCGCGTGATACGGCGCCCCGCAATGCCTCGATTTATGGCCGCATCAAGGACCCACCCTTCACAATCTCGGCGCTCGATCTTGCCGTCATCGATCCAAGAGTGCTCCGCCAGGAAGTGCCGTATGATGGTAATTATGCGCCGGGAACCGTAGTCGTCAGTATTGCCGAGCACCGATTATATCTCATCGAGGATGGCCGGCGCGCCTTGCGCTTCGGCGTTGGCGTCGGGCGCGCGGAGGCGCTTAATTTCCGCGGATCGGCAACAATAGGCCGAAAGGTAAAATGGCCGAGTTGGACGCCGACCCCGAATATGATCGCAAGAATCCCAAAATACGCCGCTTACGCGGACGGCATGCGAGGCGGGCCCAACAACCCCCTCGGGGCTCGCGCGCTTTATCTTTATCGGGACGCGCAGGATACCAATTTTCGTATCCACGGAACCAACGAACCAAGCTCGATCGGGAAGGCCGTTTCCAGCGGCTGTATCCGCCTCTTCAATCACGACATCATCTACCTTTACGACCGGCTTGCAGTTGGAACATCGGTCATCGTCCAGCACAACGGCATCGAGAGTTCCTGACGGGATTCATCGGAGTTTGGATGACCGCGCGAACGCGTTACCCGCATTCTTACGATGAAGGCTGAAG